>Ga0209024_1000223_pt1 | contig 116906 bp, 106 predicted proteins | sample AutmiccommunBRH5_FD_187380 | JGI IMG/M metagenome (GOLD analysis project Ga0209024, IMG submission 187380) | Deep subsurface microbial communities from Mt. Terri, Switzerland - Autotrophic microbial communities BRH/5 (SPAdes) (version 2) | ecosystem: Environmental > Aquatic > Deep subsurface >...
GCGATTACCAGACCATCGTCGCCAACATCAAGAAGTTCTCCGCCGGCGGCAAGACCGCCGTGGTGTCGACCATCAACGGCGACTCCAACGTGCCCTTCTACAAGGAGCTGGCCAACCAGGGCCTGGAAGCCACTGACGTTCCGGTCGTGGCCTTCTCGGTCGGTGAGGAAGAACTGCGTGGCATCGACACCAAGCCGCTCGTTGGTCACCTGGCCGCCTGGAACTACTTCCAGTCGGTTGAAAACCCGGTCAACGAAGCCTTCGTCAGCAAGTGGAAAGCCTACGCCAAGGCCCAGAACCTGCCTGGCGCCGACAAGGCCGTGACCAACGACCCGATGGAAGCCACCTACGTCGGCATCAACATGTGGGCGCAGGCAGTCGAGAAAGCTGGCACCACCGACGTCGGCAAGGTGCGCGACGCCCTCGCTGGCCAGACCTTCGAGGCGCCAAGCGGCTACACCCTGACCATGGACGAGAAGAACCACCACCTGCACAAGCCGGTGATGATCGGCGAGGTCCAGGACGACGGTCAGTTCTCGGTGGTCTGGGAAACCGAAAGCCCGGTCCGCGCGCAGCCGTGGAGCCCGTACATCCCCGGCAACGACAAGAAGCCGGATCACGCGGTGAAGTCGAACTAACCGCTGCGGTCGCTGCGGTGGATGGATGACGCGCCAACTCCGCGTCCCGATCCACCCTGCGATCACTCGGCTTTCGTCGGGCGGATCGAGACGCGTAGTCGAGACGATCTCATCCGCCTGCCCACCGCCGCCAGCTCCGCCAAGAGAGCACACGGCGCCCCCTGGGGAATGCACAGATGAACACTGCCCTGCACCGATTATTGCTGCTGCTCCTGCTCGCCCTGCCCTGGGCGGCCCAGGCCGGAGACGCAGCCGACTACGCCAAGGCCAGCCCCGCCAAACAGGCCAAGCTGCTGGAAAGTTGGGCCGCCGTGCCCGCGCCTGAGCGCCTGCCGTTGATCGAAGCGCTGCGCGCCAGCCGCGTGGTGATCGACCAGAACAAGACGCCCTTTATCGAGGAAAACGGGGCCTACCGTGCCCTCGAAGGCGACGCTGAGCCGGTCGGCACGCCGAAGAAGCTGCGCCTGAACAACCGCCTGCGCGGTCTGCTCAACACCGCTCTGGCCAGCCACCAGCTGTTCGCCGAAGACCCCGCGCAGCGCCTCGCTGCGGCCAAGCGCCTGCAGCGCAGCGGCAAGCCGGAGCAGCTCAAGCTGCTCCAGCAGCGCCTGGACGTAGAGGAAGATGCTGCCGTCAGCGAAGCGCTGACCCTGGCGCTAGCCAACCTGCAGCTGACCGCGAGCGACCCGGCCGTGCGCCTCGCCGCCGTGCGGTTGCTTGGCGAAACCGGTGCTCCGCTGGCGCGGGTAAGGCTGGAAAACCTGCTGGCCGACGCGGCGGAAACCGACGCCGCCGTGCGCAAGGCCGCCGAGACCAGCCTGGCCCAGGTCAAACGCAAACTGCTGATCGGCGAACTACTCGGCCAGGCCTTCAGCGGCCTGTCGCTGGGCTCGATCCTGCTACTCGCCGCCCTCGGTCTGGCGATCACCTTCGGCCTGCTCGGCGTGATCAACATGGCTCACGGCGAGATGCTCATGCTCGGCGCCTACACCACCTACATGGTGCAGGTGCTGATGGCGCGTCTCGCCCCTGAAGCGCTGGCGTTCTACCCACTGGTGGCGCTGCCGGTAGCCTTTTTCGTCACCGCCGCGATCGGCATGGCGCTGGAACGCACGGTGATTCGCCATCTGTACGGCCGCCCGCTGGAAACATTGCTGGCGACCTGGGGCATCAGCCTGATCCTGATCCAGCTGGTGCGCGTGCTGTTCGGCGCGCAGAACGTCGAAGTCGCCAACCCCGGCTGGCTCTCCGGCGGCCTGCAGGTATTGCCGAACCTGGTGCTGCCGTACAACCGCATGGTGATCATCGGCTTCGCGCTGTTCGTGGTGCTCCTGACCTGGCTCTTGCTGAACAAGACACGTCTGGGCCTGAACGTGCGTGCGGTCACGCAGAACCGCAACATGGCCGCCTGCTGCGGCGTGCCCACTGGGCGCATCGACATGATGGCCTTCGGGCTGGGCTCCGGTATCGCCGGCCTCGGTGGTGTTGCACTTAGCCAGATCGGCAACGTCGGCCCGGATCTCGGCCAGAGCTACATCATCGACTCCTTCCTGGTGGTGGTGCTCGGCGGTGTCGGCCAGCTGGCCGGCAGCATCTTCGCCGCCTTCGGCCTGGGCATCGCCAACAAGATCCTTGAACCGCAGATCGGCGCCGTGCTGGGCAAGATCCTCATCCTCGCGCTGATCATCCTCTTCATCCAGAAGCGTCCGCAGGGGCTCTTCGCTCTCAAGGGGAGGGTCATCGATTGAACCAGCCACTTACCCTCACCGCCGCGCAGAAAGCCGGGCCGAAGCTCACCGCCGTCGCCCTCGGTATCGCTTTGGTCGTGTTGCTGGCCATGCCGCTGCTGCACCTGCTGCCGGCCGAGCATGCCCTGCACGTCTCGGCCTACACCCTGACCCTGGTGGGCAAGATCCTCTGCTACGCCATCGTCGCCCTGGCGCTGGATCTGGTCTGGGGTTACGCGGGGCTCTTGTCCCTAGGCCACGGCCTGTTCTTCGCCCTCGGCGGTTACGCCATGGGCATGTACCTGATGCGGCAGAGCGCAGGTGACGGCCTGCCGGCGTTCATGAGCTTCCTCGCCTGGAACGAACTGCCCTGGTACTGGTACGGCACGTCGAGCTTCCTCTGGGCCATGTGCCTGGTAGTGCTGGTGCCCGGCGTGCTGGCCTTCGTCTTCGGCTTCTTCGCCTTCCGCTCGCGGATCAAGGGCGTGTACTTCTCGATCATGACCCAGGCGCTGACCTTCGCCGGCATGCTCCTGTTCTTCCGCAACGAAACCGGCTTCGGCGGCAACAATGGCTTCACCGACTTCAAGACCATTCTCGGCTTCTCGATTTCGGCGCCGGCGACCCGCGCCACGCTGTTCTTCGCCACGGTCGCGCTGCTCGTCGGCAGCCTCTATCTCGGTTGGCGTCTGGCGCGCAGCAAGTTCGGTCGGGTGCTGACGGCGTTGCGTGATGCGGAAAACCGACTGATGTTCTGCGGCTACGATCCGCGCGGCTACAAGCTGTTCATCTGGACGCTGTCGGCCGTGCTCTGCGGCCTCGCCGGTGCGCTCTATGTGCCGCAGGTCGGCATCATCAACCCCAGCGAGATGGCGCCGACGCAATCCATCGAGGCCGCCGTCTGGGTCGCCCTCGGCGGGCGCGGCACGCTGATCGGCCCACTGCTCGGCGCCGGTATCGTCAACGGTATGAAGAGCTGGTTCACCGTGGCCTTCCCCGAATACTGGCTGTTCGCCCTCGGCGCACTGTTCATCGTCGTCACCCTGTACCTGCCCAAGGGCGTCATCGGCCTTATCAAGCGGAGGGGCGAATGATGAAAACCGTACCTTGCAGCGCCGTCATCGACGGCTTCGATCCCACCGGCGGTGGCCTGACCCGCGATGCCATCGGCCTTGGCCGGGTAGCCGAGAAGGGCCTGGATGTACGCCATGGCACCATCCTCAGCCTGGAAGACATCAACGTCAGCTTCGACGGCTTCAAGGCGCTGACCGATCTCAGCCTGTACATCGGCGTCGGCGAGCTGCGCTGCATCATCGGCCCGAACGGCGCCGGCAAGACCACCATGATGGACGTCATCACCGGCAAGACGCGCCCTACCAGCGGCAGCGCCTGGTTCGGCGAAACCCTCGACCTGACCCGCATGAGCGAGGTGGACATCGCCCAGGCCGGCATCGGTCGCAAATTCCAGAAGCCCACGGTGTTCGAAGCGCTTTCGGTGTTCGAGAACCTGGAGCTGGCGCAGAAGACCGACAAGTCAGTGTGGGCCAGCCTCAGGGCCAAACTCTCCGGAGAGCAGAAGGACCGCATCGACGAAGTGCTGGAGACCATCCGCCTCGGCCAGTCGCGTCATCGCCCGGCCGGGCTGCTGTCCCACGGGCAGAAGCAGTTCCTCGAGATCGGCATGCTCTTGATGCAGTCGCCGCAGCTCTTGCTGCTCGACGAGCCGGTGGCCGGCATGACCGACGCCGAGACCGAGTTCACTGCCGAGCTGTTCAAGTCCCTGGCGCGCAAGCATTCGCTGATGGTGGTCGAGCACGACATGGGCTTCGTCGAAACCATCGCCGACCACGTCACCGTGTTGCATCAGGGCCAGGTGCTGGCCGAGGGTTCGCTGCAACAGGTGCAGGCGGATGAACGGGTGATCGAGGTGTATCTGGGGCGGTAAGCCGCTCACAGGGAGATGACTGGCGCCATTCACCGAGGTCCTCCACGGTGGATGGGTAAAGCGTCATCCACCCTACGCCCGCCAAACGCCCATGCCCGCATCAACGCAAACCTAATCGTAGGGTGGATAACGCCAGAGGCTTATCCACCAAGTGAAGGAGTCGCACATGCTGCAAGTCCAGCAACTGCACCAGTACTACGGCGGCAGCCACATCCTGCGCGGCCTGTCGTTCGAGGCGAAGGTCGGCGAAGTCACCTGCCTGCTCGGACGCAACGGCGTCGGCAAGACCACCCTGCTCAAGTGCCTGATGGGCCTGATTCCGGCCAAGGAAGGCGCGGTGAACTGGGAGGGCAAGCCGATCACCGGCTTCAAGCCGCACCAGCGCGTGCACGCCGGCATCGCCTACGTGCCGCAGGGTCGGGAAATCTTCGGCCGCCTGACCGTCGAGGAAAACCTGCTGATGGGCCTGTCCCGCTTCAGCGCTGGGGAAGCCAAGGAAGTACCCGAGTTCATCTACGAGCTGTTCCCGGTTTTGAAGGAAATGAAGCACCGCCGCGGCGGCGACCTCTCCGGCGGCCAGCAACAGCAGCTGGCCATCGGCCGCGCGCTGGCGAGCAAGCCGCGCCTGTTGATCCTCGACGAACCCACCGAAGGCATCCAGCCCTCGGTGATCAAGGAGATCGGCGTCGTGATCAAGAAGCTCGCCGCCCGCGGCGACATGGCGATCCTCCTGGTGGAACAGTTCTACGACTTCGCCGCCGAACTGGCCGACCAGTACCTGGTGATGAGCCGCGGCGAAATCATCCAGCAGGGGCGCGGCGAGACGATGGAGGCCGAAGGCATACGCGGGCTGGTCGCGATCTGACCGGAAGAGTGCACCACAACGGCGCATAAAAAGCTCGACGCACCAGCCCGAAGCACAGGAGCATCAGCAGAGACGCCTGATCAGGACGCCAACTCGCGGCGGAAAGCACTGCAGCACCGAGCTATCAGGCCGCGCCACAGGACGACGCACCAGGGCAGCGCACAACAGGCATGGCGATTGCTCTGCTTTCCTGACCGACAGATCGAAAAGCCTGCGCCCATGAACGCCCCTGCACCGCTGTTCACCCCCCACTGGCATGCCGAGCTCGAGCTCGGTTATGCGCTGTGCGCCGGCGCCACGCGGCCGGTGCTGCGTCGCCACAGCGGGCCGCTGCGGGTGCAGAAGCATCTCTACCCCGAGGGGCCGGACGTCTGTCAGCACATCATCGTGCACCCGCCGGGTGGCATTGCCGGTGGGGATCGGCTGGATATCAGCGCCTCGGTTGCCGCCGGTGCCTGGGCGCAGCTGACCAGCCCCGGTGCGGCCAAGTGGTATCGCGCAGTCGGCCCGGCGTTTCAGGACCTTCGCCTGCGCGTCGAAACCGGCGCCACGCTGGAATGGCTACCGCAGGAGACCATCGTCTACTCCGCGGCGCAGGCCGAGCTGAGCACGGTCATCGAGCTGGAAGGCGACGCGCGGCTGTTCTACTGGGACATGGTGGCGCTCGGCCGGCCGGCCGCAGGCGAGCGCTTCGACGCCGGGCATTTCCAGGCGCATCTGGATATCCGCCGCGATGGTCAGCTCATCTGGCACGAACGCCAGCGCATCGCCGGCGGCGACGGCCTGCTGGATTCACCGATCGGCCTGGACGGGCATTCGGTGTTTGCGACCCTGATCGTCAGCGGCGAAATCGATGCCGAGCTGATGGAACGCTGCCGTGAATTGCCCAGCCGCGTGCGTGGCGACCTGACCCAGCTGCCCGGCCTGGTGGTCGCGCGCTGCCTCGCCGACGAAGCGCTGCATGCGCGCGCCTGGCTGATCGACCTATGGCGGCTGTTGCGCCCTGAACTGCTGGGCCGCGAGGCGGTACCGCCACGAATCTGGAGTACCTGAATGACCGGTGGGCAAGGCTGCGCCGTTGCCCACCCTACGCCGGCGCTTGCCAAGTGCCGCCCAATGATCGCTGCGTGGTCTCGACCACGAGCCGGTGGATGCGAAAAGCGACGTCCACCCTACGACTGGAGCTGTTATGGATCTGTCACCAAGAGAGAAGGACAAGCTGCTGATCTTTACCGCCGGCCTGGTGGCCGAACGCCGTCTGGCGCGCGGGTTGCAGCTCAACTACCCGGAAGCCATGGCCTACATTTCCGCGGCACTGCTCGAAGGTGCGCGCGACGGCCGAACGGTCGCCGAGTTGATGCACTTCGGCACCACCCTGCTCAGCCGCGAGCAGGTGATGGAGGGCGTGCCGGAGATGATCCCGGAGATCCAGGTCGAGGCCACCTTCCCGGATGGCACCAAGCTGGTCACCGTGCATCAACCTATTCCCTGAAACGCGGGTCAATGTCTACTGCGAACGACCTTGAACCGCTTTTGAAGGAACTCAACGTGCAGATACGCGACGCCCTGGACACCGACCTCGCAGGCATCCTGCGGATCTACAACGACGCGGTTGAGAACAGCACGGCAATCTGGAACGACCGGATCGTCGACCTCGACAACCGCCGCGCCTGGCTGGCCGAGCGCCACGATCAGGGTTACCCGGTACTGGTGGCCATCGACGAGGGGGGTCAGGTGGCCGGCTATGCCTCGTTCGGCCCCTGGCGCCCGCATGACGGCTTTCGCCACACCGTGGAGAACTCGGTGTACGTGAGCCCCGACCACCGCGGCAGCGGCATCGGCCGCAGCCTGATGAAGGCGCTGATCGAGCGCGCCCGGATGCTCGAGAAGCACGTGATGGTCGCCTTCATCGAAAGCGAGAACCGCGCCTCGGTGCATATGCACCAGCAGCTCGGCTTCATCCACGTCGGCCAGATGCGCCAGGTCGGCTGCAAGTTCGGCCGCTGGCTGGACCTGACCATGATGCAACTGACCCTGAACAGGACGTCCCAACCATGATTCCCGGCGAATACCAGATCCAGGACGGCGACATCGAGCTCAACGCCGGCCGCCGCACCCTGACCCTCTGCGTGGCCAACAGCGGCGACCGGCCGATCCAGGTCGGTTCGCACTACCACTTCTTCGAAACCAACGACGCGCTCACCTTCGACCGCGCCGCCACGCGCGGCATGCGTCTGAACATCCCGGCCGGCACCGCGGTGCGCTTCGAGCCGGGACAGAGCCGCGAGGTGGAACTGGTCGAGCTGGCCGGCGATCGCCGGGTGTTCGGTTTCGCCGGGCGAGTGATGGGCGCGCTTTTAAAGCCCCTCACCCCAGCCCTCTCCCAAGGGGAGAGGGAGAAAAGCAGCCACCGCGACGGAATGGACCAACGCCGATCAGCCCCCCTCTCCCTCCGGGAGAGGGTTGGGGTGAGGGCAGAGCCAATACAGGGACCGACCAAGGAGCCCCGATGAAGATCAGCAGACAAGCCTACGCCGACATGTTCGGCCCCACCGTTGGCGACAAGGTGCGCCTGGCCGATACCGAGCTGTGGATCGAGGTCGAAAAGGACTTCACCACTTACGGCGAGGAAGTGAAGTTCGGCGGCGGCAAGGTGATCCGTGACGGCATGGGCCAGGGCCAGCTGTGCGCCGCCGACGTGGTCGACACCCTGATCACCAACGCGCTGATCCTCGATCACTGGGGCATCGTCAAGGCCGACGTGGGCCTGAAGGACGGCCGTATCGCCGCCATCGGCAAGGCCGGCAACCCGGACATCCAGCCGGACGTGACCATCGCGATCGGCGCCGCGACCGAAGTCATCGCCGGCGAGGGGATGATCCTCACCGCAGGCGGCATCGACTCACACATCCACTTCATCTGCCCGCAGCAGATCGAAGAGGCCTTGATGAGCGGCGTCACCACCATGATCGGCGGCGGCACCGGGCCGGCTACCGGCACCAACGCCACCACGGTCACGCCCGGCCCCTGGCACATGGCGATGATGCTCAAGGCCGCCGACGCCTTCCCGATGAACATCGGTTTCACCGGCAAGGGCAACGCCTCGCTGCCCGAGCCGCTGATCGAGCAGGTCAAGGCCGGCGCGATCGGCCTCAAGCTGCACGAAGACTGGGGCACCACCCCGGCGGCCATCGACAACTGCCTGAACGTGGCGGACCAGTACGACGTGCAGGTGGCGATCCATACCGACACGCTCAACGAATCCGGCTTCGTCGAGACGACCCTCGGCGCGTTCAAGGGCCGCACCATCCACACCTACCACACCGAGGGTGCCGGCGGAGGCCACGCGCCGGACATCATCAAGGCCTGCGGCTTCCCCAACGTGCTGCCCAGCTCGACCAACCCGACGCGGCCGTTCACACGCAACACCATCGACGAGCATCTGGACATGCTCATGGTCTGCCACCACCTCGACCCAAGCATTGCCGAAGACGTGGCGTTCGCCGAGAGCCGCATCCGTCGCGAAACCATCGCCGCCGAAGACATCCTTCACGACCTGGGTGCGTTCTCGATGATCAGCTCCGACAGCCAGGCCATGGGCCGCGTCGGCGAAGTGATCACCCGCACCTGGCAGACCGCCGACAAGATGAAGAAGCAGCGCGGCGCCCTGCCCGGTGATGGCGCCGGCAACGACAACTTCCGCGCCAAGCGCTACATCGCCAAGTACACCATCAACCCGGCGATCACCCACGGCGTCAGCCATGAGGTGGGCTCGGTCGAAGTGGGCAAGTGGGCCGACCTGGTGCTCTGGCGCCCGGCCTTCTTCGGCGTGAAGCCGACGCTGATCCTCAAGGGCGGCGCCATTGCCGCCAGCCTGATGGGGGACGCCAACGCCTCGATCCCGACACCGCAACCGGTGCACTACCGGCCAATGTTCGCCAGTTACGGCGGCTCGCTGCATGCATCGAGCTTCACCTTCATCAGCCAGGCGGCGTTTGACGCTGGCGTGCCGGAGCAACTGGGCCTGAAGAAGAAGATCGGCGTGGTGAAGGGCTGCCGTTCGGTGCAGAAGAAAGACCTGATCCACAACGACTACACGCCGGACATCCAGGTCGACCCGCAGAACTATCAGGTGCGCGCGGATGGGCAGTTGCTCTGGTGCGAACCGGCCGAGGTGCTGCCGATGGCGCAGCGCTACTTTTTGTTCTGATCGACCGGTTCTGATCGACCTGTTCTGATCGGCAGCGCGCCGGGACGGAGGGCCAATTGCCTTCCAGCCAGCGCGCGTTTTGACCATCGCCGCAAGGTCGATGCTCGCGCTGCACTTCGTCGGTTCGCGAGTGAATCAACCGTTCGATGGATTGGGAAAGTCGGGCATGGAATTACCGTCTGACAACCCAAGCGCAACGCTCTACCCAGGGATGCATGGATGCGCAGCGACCACCGGCTACCGTGGCTGGCGGGAGGCATTGCCGGTGTCGCGTTCGAGGGGAAAGCGGGCGTTTTCGGGTAACCGCGTCAGCTGAAAAACCAGCGGCGCGATTGACTGAATCCTACGGAGAAACAATCGATGTTCAAAACCAACGCGCTTTTCGCTGCTGTACTCGCCGTCTCTGCCACCCAGGCTATTGCGGCCAGCAGTGAAGCGGTTATCGAACAAAACGGTGTTGACCAGATCGCCGATGTCTACCAGGAAGGCGTCGGCCAGGCTTCGTACATTTATCAGACCGGCGCTTCGCAGCAGAACAGCGCCACGACCACCCAGCTCGGCCAGGACAACTTTTCCGAGGTCACTCAGCAGGGTGCCTTGCACCAGGCCGATGTCATTCAAACCGGCGTCGAGGGCGAGGTGTTCATCAGTCAGTACGACCGGGACAACAGCACGATCGTCGAGCAGGCCGGCTTTGCCAACAGCGCCGACGTGACCCAGGACGGCATGAGCAACGATGTGGTGCTGATCCAGGACGGCGCGTACAACAGCACCATTGTCGATCAGTTCGGGGAGGGCAACGAAGCACTGATCTCCCAGAGCGGCCAGGAAGGCATCGTCGATCTCATCCAGACCGGCAACATGAACGTGGCCGATATCGATCAGGCCGGAATCGGCAACTCCGTCGACCTGGAGCAGCAGGGCGACGGCAACCTCGCGCTGGTCGATCAGTTCGGCGATTCCAGCCAGGCCGTGCTGCTGCAGACCGGCGCCGACAACTTCGCGACCGTGACCCAGGCAGGCTTCGCCGACTACGCCAGCGTCAGCCAGACCGGCAGCAACAACACCGCGATCGTTACCCAGCAGTAATCGCGTCCATCGGCCGATTCGGTCGGAAAGCCAGGCCCCACGCAGGCCTGGCTTTTTTATGTGCCATCGGAAAGCACCCTGCTGGTGCACTGCACGCACCTCAGGCTCTCGAGCGGCGCATCCGCAGACAGGGCTTTGCACTCTACCTGCCTAAACTCGCCACCTTTTCTGTATACAAAAAAACCAGGCGAATTGTCTGAAAGCCCCTAGAATCCAGGGGCTGGCGACGTAGCGCGCTGCGCCACAGCCGGTCAATTCGCGAGCTCTGCCTTACGCGGAACAAGAACTGCATACAAAAAATCCACAGTCTTGCTCAGAGCGCCCTCCCATGAACCATGACGATTTCCAGATCAAGCAGATCGATCCCAGCCTGTACAACGCCGATCTCGCGCCACTTGCCCCGGCTGAGCGCAAATGGGGCTGGTTCGAGATCTTCAATGTGTGGTCCAACGACATCCAGAGTCTGTTCGGCTATACCCTCGCAGCCACGCTGTTCATCAGTTACGGCCTCAATGGCTGGGCGGTCCTGGCGGGCATCGTGCTGGCGGGTTTCATCGTCATGGGCCTGGTGCAGCTCACCGGCAAGCCCAGCGTGAAGTACGGCATTCCGTTCCCAGTGATGGCGCGGGCGAGCATGGGGGTACGCGGCGCGAATTTCCCGGCGGTGGTGCGCGGCATCGTCGCGATCTTCTGGTATGGCGTGCAGACCTATTTCGCCTCGACCGCGGTGGCCCTGTTGCTGCGGACACTGCTCGGCAGCGAGCCACAGGCCGCCACGCTGCTCGGCCTGACCGCCATCGACTGGGCCGCCTACGTGATCGTCTGCGTGTTTCAGGTGGCACTGTTCGTCCGTGGCGTCGACTGGGTAACGCGCTTTCTCAACTGGGCCGGCCCGCTGGTCTACCTGGTGATGATCGTACTGATGATCGCCATCTGGTATCAGGCCGGCCCGAGCCTGCTCGGCGCCCTCGGCGACATCTTCAGCGGCAGCGGAGAGTACGCCGGCGGACCGATCGCCGCGTTCGCCGCGGTGGTCGGCACCATGGTCGCCTACTTCGCCGCCGTGGTGATCAACTACGGCGACTTCGCCCGTTTCGTGAAGAGCGAACGGCAGATGCGCATCGGCAACTTCCTCGGTCTGCCGGTGAGCCTGGCGATCTTCTCGCTGATCGCGCTGGTGATCACCGCCGGGACCGTGGTGGTGTTCGGCGAAACGCTGACCAACCCCACCGACATCGTCGCGCGCATCGACAACGTGACCCTGACGGTGGTGGCCGCCATCACCTTCTTTGCCGCCACGGTCGGCATCAACCTGGTCGCCAACTTCATCCCGCCGGCCTACGACATCGCCAACCTGGCACCGGCCAGGATCAGCGCGCGTACCGGCGGTTTCATTACCGCAGCCATCGCCTTCTTCATCGGCGCGCTGTGGGTGGCCTTCATCAGCGAGGTGGGTATCGCCGCCTTCGTCGACACGCTGGGTGCGGTGCTGGCGCCGCTGTACGGCATCATCGTCGCTGACTACTACCTGGTTCGCCGCCAGCATCTCGATCTGCAGCAGCTGTTCTCCACCGAGCGCAGCGGGATCTACCACTTCAATGCCGGCTGGAACCGCAAGGCGATGATCGCCTTCGGCGTCAGCGCGCTGTTTTCGGTGGCCTCGGTGTGGGTGCCGGGCCTGGAGAGCCTGTCCGGCTTCGCCTGGCTGCTCGGCGCGCTGTTCGGCGGCGTGCTGCACTACGGACTGATGCGTAACCAGTCGTTGCTCGCTCGGGCGGTGCAACCCGCTCCGCTCGGCTGACCGGCGCCTGCTGCAGAGGTCGGCCATGTTAAAGTGGCCGGCCTTTTTACGTCGCTCAGGGCCTGCAGATGGTGCGATCCATCCTCGACGACCTGCTCACCGTCCAGCGCATCAGCGCCGTCCCGGCCATCCTGCAAGTGGTCAGCGAAACCACTGGCCTGCGCTTCGCTGCGGTTGCCCGCGTCACCGAGACGAGCTGGACCGCCTGCGCCGTACTCGATCGCATCGAGTTCGGCCTGAAGGTTGGCGGTGAGCTGGACATCACCACCACGCTGTGCAGCGAGATCCATGCCTCGCAGCAGCCGATCATCATCAGCCAGGTCAGTGCCGACCCCGATTACTGCAACCATCACACACCGCAGATGTATGGCTTCGAAAGCTATATCTCGGTACCGGTGCTGCGCGCCGACGGCAGTTTCTTCGGTACGCTCTGTGCGCTCGACCCGCTGCCGCGCGACCTGTCCAGCCCGGCAACGCGTGCAATGTTCGAATCCTTCGCGAGACTGCTGACCCTGCAGATCGAAGCCGAGGAGCAGCAGCAGGCCACCCGTGCAGCGCTGGCCGACGAACGCACCACCGGCCATCAGCGCGAGCAGTTCATCGCGCTGCTCGGCCATGACTTGCGCACTCCGCTGGCCTCGATCCAGGCGGCCAGCGATCTGCTGGTCCGGCGCTCGACGGAACGCGGCACGCAACAGCTTGCCGAGCATGTACGCGCCTCCAGCCAGCGCGCTTCGCGCATGGTCGACGACCTGCTGGATTTCGCCCGCGGCCAGCTGGGCAATGGCATCCCACTGAACTGGACCGCAACAGCCAACCTGCACCTCACCCTGCTACAGGTGGTCAACGAGCTGCGCACCGCTCATCCACGCCGGGTGCTTCTCGAGCAATTGCCGCAGCTGCCGATTTTCGAGTGCGACCCGGACCGGATCGCCCAGTTGTTGGCCAATCTGATCACCAACGCGCTGCATCACGGCGCCAGTACCGGTCCGGTGATCGTGAAGGCCGAGGTGGTCGACAAGCATTTCCAGCTGGCGGTGCACAACCGCGGCACGCCAATCCCACCTGAACGGCTGGAACAACTGTTCCATGCCTATTCCCAGGAAGACGACACCTCGCGCAACGGGCTTGGACTCGGGCTTTTCATTGTCGACCAGGTAGCGAAAGCTCATGGCGGCGGCATGCAGGTGAGTTCCAGCGCCGAGGCCGGTACCACCTTCACCTTCCGCATGCCGCTCAACCGCACCTGATCAACGCAGCTGGCTGTCCTTGCTGCCACGGCGGTTGTAGCCGCTGAACCTGGCGTCTTCCTTGTCCTGCTCGGCCTGGCACTTGATGCACAGCCTGACGCCAGGCACCGCCTGGCGCCGCGCATCGGGGATGGCCGCGCCGCACTCCTCGCAATGCTTGAGGCTCTCGCCGCGGGCGAGCTTGCTGCGGGCGCGCTGCACCGCGTCTTCGACGGTACTGTCGATCTGCTCCTGGACGGCACCGTCACCTGCCCAACCTGTCGCCATTGCTCACCTCCCGCATCGCTCGATGCTGTTCTGCTTTGGAGTCATTGCGCGGGCGGATGCTCACCCCAGGCGATACCGCCCATCGAATGACGCCGGGCAATCGACGGATGGCGCTGCCCGAGCGGCACAGTCGCCTATCCTGCCCCGGTTCACGCCGACGGCTCAGCGCCTCGGGCATTTGCGAACCGGCAGGGCAGCCAGCATGAAGCGCATCTTACCGATCATAACCAGCCTGCTCCTGGCAGCGGGCTGCGCCAGCGAACCACAGGTGCTCGAGCGCGAACTGGGCACCTTCGACCTCAAGCTGGGCACCGAGCCCGCCCGCAACATGGCTCAGGGACTGGTGCAACCGAGCACCGGCAACGCATTCCATGGCGGACTCGATCTCACCCATGCCAGCGGGCTATATGTCGGGCAGTGGTCCCCCAGCGTCGGGTTGGTCGACGGTAGGCAACTCGAGGTGAATTCCTATCTCGGCTATGCGCAGCAGAACGATCATGACCAACTCGGCTACGAGATCGGCCTGATGCGCTACAGCTTTCCGGAACTGCCCGAATGGGATCGTCACGAATACTACGGTGGCCTGACGCTGGGCGACCGCCGCCTCGGCGCGGCGCTGAACAGCGCCGCCGGGCGTACCGACAGCACGCTTTATCTGGACTTGGGCACAGTGACCCCATTCGCCGTCGGCGTCCGCGTGAAGTACTCAAGCCACGCGCTGGCCGCACCGCATTATCTCGGCGGTGGCGACAGCGTGGACCTTTTCAGCGACTGGTCGTTCGACCTCTCGCGGCCCTGGCTGGGCCTGCAGCTGAACCTGTCCTACAGCGACTCCAGCCTGAGCGGCCAGGCGTGCAGCGCCTACTCGGGACAGAACCCGCGCTGCGACGGGCTGCTAACCTTCCGCGCCGAGCGTCAGCTGTTCTGAGCGCGCCTCATTCCTTGACCTGCATGTACTCCTCGGCCCAGACGACGTACTCGTCCGCGGTGGAGTACTTGACCGACAGCTGCGAAGCGTTCAGGTCCAGCGCATCGACCTGGCGCTGCTCGCGCAGGCAGTCGTAGGTCGCCTTGATCGCCGCGAAGTAGGCCGCGTGGCCGTTGACCACGATGCGCACGCCGAGCGCCGCCAGCCGCGCGTTGTCGCGCAGGTTGGGGTTGCCGTAGGTGACCAGCATCAGCGGCTTGCTGAGCTGGCTGGCGATGCTTTCCAGATGGTCGAAGTCCTCGATGCCGACCAGGCAGATCGCATCGGCGCCGGCCTTCTCGTAGGCCTGGGCGCGGGCGATGACTTCCTCGAAGCCGATCACGCCGGCATTGGTCCGGCCGATGATGGCCATTTCCGGATCGACCCGCGCCTCCAGCGCCGCGCGGATCTTGCCGACCGCCTCGAACATGCCGATGAGGTCAGTGGAGCGGCGACCGAATTTGGGCGGCAGCAGGGTGTCCTCGATGGTCAGCGCGGAAATCCCGGCGCGCTCCAGTTCGGAAACGGTGCGCATCACGTTCAGCGCATTGCCGTAGCCATGGTCGGCATCGGCCAGCACCGGCAGCTGAGCGACGCGGCAGATACGCGTGGCCTGCTCGACGAACTCGCTCAAGGTGATGAGGTTGAAGTCCGGCGCGGCGAGGACCTGCAGCGAGGCCACCGAGCCGCCGAGGATGCCCACTTCGAAACCGAGGTCGGCGGCGATGCGCGCGGACATCGGGTCGAACACCGAGGCGGTGTGGAAGCAGCGGTCGGCGTTCAGCAGCTCGCGAAAGTTGCGGCGCAGGTCGTGATGAGAGAGTCGCGGCATATAGGCTCCATGGGTGCACGCAAGGGTCGATTCGCCCTGTCTTTTCATTTCAGTGTTGTTGAGAAGCTGCCTGGTCGGCCGAATGACACATTTTCGCTGTTTATCCCTCGGCCGGCCCCTGGCGGCGCTGCACATAGGCCATGCACAGGCCGCTGGCGATGATCACCGCCATGCCAATCAGCGCCCCCGCATCCGGCGCATGATCGAAGGCGACATAGCCGACCACCCCAGCGAAGACGATCTGCCCGTAGGTGAATGGCGCCAGGGTCGCCGCGCTGGCGAAGCGGAAGGCATTGGTCAGCAGCAGGTGGCCGAGCATTGCCATGCCGCCGAGCGCGCCCATCAGCAGCGCGTCGTGCAGCGTTGGCGTCCGCCAGTTGAAGACCACCAATACGCTCAAGGTCACGCAGCCGACCAGGCTGGTCAGGTAGTTGCTGGTCACCGGATGGTCGGTACCGGCCAGGCGCCGGGTCACCAGCTGATACACGGTGAACGACAGGGCCGCGCCGAAGGGCAACAGCACCGCCGGGGTGAACAGCGCCGAACCGGGCCGCACGATGATCACCACCCCGAGCAGACCGAAGCCCACGGCCAGCCACTGGCTGCGGCTGACCCGCTCGCCCAGCAGCGCCGAAGCGATGGTTACCAGCACCGGGGTCAGAAAGATCACCGCGGTGGCCTCGGCCAGCGGGATGAAATGCAGGCCGTTGATGAACAGCAGGCTCACGCTGACCAGGCTCAACCCGCGCAGCAACTGTGGCCACGGGCGCAGGGTGCGAAACACGCGCTGGCCCATGCGCGGCACGAACAGCGCGGTCATCAGCACCGTCTGCGCGACGTAACGGGCCCAGATGACCAGAAACACCGGGTAGATTTCCGAGAGGTGTTTGGCCAGCCCGTCATGACTGGCCAGCAACAGGCCCGACAGCAATATCAGCAGAACGCCGTAGAGCGGGTGATGGTGATCGTTCAACGCAGGCCTCAGCCACTTGTTAGCAGGCTAACCATTATGCCTGTCATCTTGTCGCACCGCTGCACCAATCAGCTGAAACCATTCAGCCCAGCCAGGACGGTGGCGTCACTGCCCTGTCCGTTCCACTGCGTGCGCTGACTGAGCCCGGACGCGCCGCCCGGCGGCAAGCGGAACGCCGGCATTTCGCGTATGATCGCCGGCTTTTTGCCGAGCCGCGCAGCGTTTCGCGGCGTTCGAGTGTAGCCGTGATGTACCAGTTGAGAGCGATGCAGGAACGCGATATCCCTGCCGTCCTGGCGATCCAGGAAGAATCCTATGCCGCCGAGGTTCTGGAAGACGAGGCGGTGATCCGCTCACGTCTGGCGACATTTCCGCAGTTGGCGTGGGTGGCCGAGGATGACGAGGGGGTGTGCGCCTATCTGTTCGCCTACCACTCGCGACTGGGTAAAGTGACGCCGCTGGACGGGGAGTTCTGCACCGACGGCGAAGCCGATTGCCTTTACCTGCATGACCTGGCCGTGGCCGGACGGGCCGCCGGCCGCGGCATCGGCCCGGCACTGGTGCGGCACAACCTGCAACAGGCCGGCGCCGCACAGCTGCGCTATTCGGCACTGGTGTCGGTGCAGGATTCCACCGGTTTCTGGTCGCGTCTGGGCTACGAAGCCCACGACGAACTCGACCCACCGCAGGCCGGCAACCTGGCCAGCTACCAGATCCCTGCCGTGTACATGGTGCGCGACCTGCACCAGTAAGGCGCACGCACCTGACCCGACTTCGACAGGCGCACCATGACGGTGCACTCCAAGCCCCATTATCAGGCACGCAGGCCCGATAGCCGCCGCGATCGCGATATATGGGGCCGGTTGGCAAGCCACTTGCTCTTGTTCCGGAAACGATCCGACCGGAACTCTGCTCATGCTGGTGATTCGCCAACGCATCGACGCCCGCCCCGAGTGGCAGGCCGAACTCGAACTGACCTACGACGCGCGCAGCAAGAGTCGCCTGCGCTGCTTCAGTACCAGCGGCGAGGATGTCGGCCTGTTTCTCGAACGCGGCCAGCCGCCGCTGCACGATGGCGAATGCCTGCTCGCCGGTGATGGCCGTGTCGTGCGCGTGCGTGCTCGGCCCGAGCAACTGCTGCACGTCACCTGCGCCAGCGCTTTCGAACTGACCCGCGCGGCGTATCACCTGGGCAACCGCCATGTCGCCCTGCAGGTTGGCGATGGCTGGCTGCGGCTGCTCGACGACTACGTGCTCAAGGACATGCTGTTGCAGCTGGACGCCGGTGTCGAACACATCGAAGCCCCCTTCCAGCCGGAGCATGGCGCCTACGGCGGAGGTCATCACCATTCCCACGCGGGTGAGGCAGAGTTCAGCTACGCGCCGCGCCTGCACCAGTTCGGCGTACGGACGTGAACGCGACGGCCGCTCCCGGCTCGGCCTGGGCGCTGCTCCGGCTGGCCAGCCCGCAGCTGCCGATCGGCGGCTACAGCTATTCCCAGGGTCTGGAAATGGCGGTGGAAAACGGCTGGGTGAACGACTCCGACAGCGCCCGGCGTTGGCTGGAGGATCAACTGCTGCTCAACCTCGCGCGCTTCGAGGCGCCGCTGCTGCTCGCGCATTGCGAAGCGGCGGCACAGGACGACTGGCCGCGTCTGTTGCTTCTGGCCGCCGAGCACCGCGCCAGCCGCGAAACCCGCGAACTGCAGTTGGAAAGCCGGCAGATGGGCTATTCCCTGACGCAGCTGCTCGACGGCCTGCCGGAACTCGACCAGCCAGCGCGTGACTGCCTGGCCGCTGCCGACGAGCCTGGTCTGGCACTGGCCTGGGCGCTGGCCGCCCGAGCCTGGCAGATCACGCCCGCCGACGCTCTCGCCGCCTGGTTGTGGGGCTGGCTGGAAAACCAGCTGGCGGTGCTGATGAAGACACTGCCGCTGGGGCAGCAGGCGGCGCAGCGGTTGACCTCGCAGCTGTTGCCGGTCCTGAGCAAGGCGCAGCGGGAGGCCAGCGAGCTGCCGGAAGCGGCCTGGGGCAGCGCGCCGCTCGGGTTGGTGCTGACCAGCATGGCGCATGAGCGGCAGTACAGTCGGTTGTTTAGGTCATGAGCGGATCGAGTCCGGCGTTGCCGTGCGCGTCTGTAGGAGCGAGCGCTGCTCACGAACCCGATGGTCACTCGTGGCGAACGGTGTTCACCGAACCAATGCGAAGGAATCTTGGCCGCGAAGCTGTTGGCTTTCTGCCTGAGTGCCGGCGCTCCGCGCTTTCCTCGGCGCGAGCGACAGGTTGCGCCTCTCACGGCGCCTTACTTTTCTTTGCACGCGCAAAGAAAAGTAAGCAAAAGAAAGCGCGCCCCTGCATCCGGCCCTGCGCTACGCGCAGGGTTCGTTCACTCCATCGCCGCTCCAGGGGCCGGCTTACAAGGGCCATCCATGGCCCTTTAAGCGGGGACGCCTCAGTCCTTTCGCCGCATCCATGCGGCTCATCCCCTTACGCAACGATACCGCTCACCCTCCTGAAGGGGAATTTGGTGTTGCCTGTCAGGCCGTGGATGGAAAAGCGAATGCCAGTGCAACGCAATGTAGGGTGGAAAACTGCGCAGCATTTTCCACCACAGGCTACAACCAAGTTCTCGCCGGACCATGGCGGATTACTTTTCAAAACGGTGGGTAAGCTTCGCGTTACCCACCCTACGGACTTCGCGTCCCTCCGCGCACCCCGGCAGCACGCCCTTCGCATCAACCCCAAGGCAGCCACACCGCCTCCCAGAGGAGAACACCCATGAACACCCAACCCCTGCGCGTCGGCATTGGCGGGCCGGTCGGTTCCGGTAAGACCGCCCTGACCCTCGCCCTGTGCCAGGCCCTGCGCGACCGCTACAACCTCGCCGTAGTGACCAACGACATCTACACCCAGGAAGACGCCCAGTTCCTCGTGCGCAACGAAGCCCTGGCGCCCGAGCGCATCATCGGTGTGGAAACCGGGGGCTGCCCGCATACGGCGATCCGCGAGGACGCCTCGATCAACCTCGAGGCCGTGGAGCAGCTCAACCGGCGCTTTCCCGGCCTGGACCTGATCATCGTCGAGTCCGGCGGCGACAACCTCTCGGCGACCTTCAGCCCGGAGCTGTCGGACCTGACCATCTACGTGATCGACGTCTCCGCCGGCGACAAGCTGCCGCGCAAGGGCGGGCCGGGCATCTGCAAGTCCGACCTGCTGGTGATCAACAAGATCGACCTGGCGCCCATGGTCGGTGCCTCGCTGGAGGTGATGGATCGCGACGCCCGCAAGATGCGCGGCGAGCGGCCGTTCGTCTTCAGCAACCAGAAGGTCGGCCAGGGTCTCGAGGAAATCATCGCCTTTATCGAGAAACAGGGAATGCTCAGCGCCGCGTGACCTCGCCCATCAACGGAAATCGACCGAGTGCCAGCTTCTCGGTCCAGCTCTCAGCCTTGCAATCAGAGGAACTCGCATGAACGTACAGAAAATCCTGGTCACCTCCGCCCTGCTGCTCAGCCCTGCGCTGGCCCTGGCTCACCCCGGCCATGACCACGCCGGAGTGCTGTCCGGTATCGCCCACCCGATCTTCGGCCTCGACCATCTGCTGGCCATGCTCGCGGTGGGTCTATGGGCGGCTCAGCAGACTGGCAAGGCGCGCTGGGCGCTGCCGATGACCTTCGTCGCGACCATGCTGCTCGGCGGCCTGGCCGGCTTCGCCGGAATCGAAATGCCGCTGATGGAAACCGGCATCGCCGGCTCGGTGCTGGCCCTCGGCCTGCTGGTGGCACTGGCGGTACGCCCGCCGCTGGTCGTCGCCGCAGCGCTGACCGCCCTGTTCGCCGCCAGCCACGGCGTCGCCCACGGCCTGGAATTGCCAGAGCTGTCCAGCCCGTGGGGGTATGCCGCCGGCTTCATTGTTGCCACTGCCGCTCTGCATGCCGCCGGTTACGCGCTGGTGCGTTACCTGCCGCAGGCCGCCGCGCCACTGGTGCGCATCGCCGGTGCCGCTTCGGCACTAACCGGTGCCTGGTTGCTAGCCAGCTGAGAACCAGGCCATGCCTAGTGGTAGCGCCGTCGCAGCGCGACATTGAGGCGATCGACCACTTCGGCCCAGTCGGCATCCTCGAGGATTTCCTCGCGCAGAAAAGCCGCCTGGGCTGGCGTCCAGAAAGACGCATCGGCCAGATAGACGTCTTCGGCCAGGGGTGAGTGGGTTTCGATAAAGCGCCTGATCGAGACATCATCGTTGGGCAGGCCCAACTGCTCGAACAGGTTATGGAAGGCGTGGATCGACTGTTCCATGTTGAACCTCCGGTGCTGACGCGGGGATGAACGCTATGAGTATCGTCCATTCCCACGAAAGCGCCGGCAGCGCATGCTGATTCAGCGGAACGGCGGCTCGTCGAAGCTGCGCAGCTTGCGCGAGTGCAGCGAGTTGAGCTGGCTGCGCAGCAGATCCAGGGCGGTGATACCGATCTTCAGGTGCTGGGTCACGGCGCGCTCGTAGAACGCATTGGCCGAGCCGGGCAGCTTGATCTCGCTGTGCAGCGGCTTGTCCGATACGCACAGCAGCGTGCCGTAGGGCACCCGCAGGCGGTAGCCCTGGGCGGCGATGGTGCCGCTTTCCATGTCTACCGCCACCGCGCGCGACAGGTTGATCAGCGGCCGTTCCTGCGCCCAGCGCAGCTCCCAGTTGCGGTCGTCATAGGTCAGCACGGTGCCGGTACGCAGGCGCTTCTTCAACGCTTCGCCCTGCTCGCCGGTGACCGTCGCGGCCGATTCCTGCAGCGCCTGCTGCACCTCGGCCAGCGCAGGCAGCGGGATGTGCGGCGGCAACACCCGATCGAGGATGCCGTCGCGGCGCATGTAGGCGTGGGCCAGCACGTAGTCGCCGATCGACTGCGACTGCCGCAGCCCACCGCAGTGGCCGATCATCAGCCAGCAATGCGGGCGCAGCACGGCCAGGTGGTCGGTGATGTTCTTCGCGTTGGACGGACCGACGCCGATGTTGACCAGGGTGATGCCATGGCCATCGTCGGCGATCAGGTGGTAGGCCGGCATCTGGTAGCGGTGCCACATCACGCCACCGATGATCGCCTGCGCCTCGCCCTCCTCCATGCCGCGCTCGATGATCACGTTGCCCGGCAACACCATGCGCGTGAAGCGGGTGTCGTCGCGCAGCATGTCGAGGCCGTGGCGGATGAACTGGTCGACGTAGCGGTGGTAGTTGGTCAGCAGGATCCACGGCTGTACGTGGCGCCAATCGCTGCCGGTGTAGTGCACAAGCCGACGCAGCGAGAAGTCCACCCGCGCGCCATCGAACAGTGCCAGCGGATAGGGATCGGCGTGCTCCCAATCGTAGAGCCCGTCGGCGATATCGTCGGTAGCGGCGGACAGGTCGGTACTGGGGAATACCCGCGCCAGCTCGGCGGCGGTCACGCCGGTGCCGGCCAGCTCGTCGCCCTGCTCGATGACGTACGGATAAGGGATGTTGCGGTCGCTCATGCCGACCTCAACGGTGACGTTGAAGTCCTGGATCAGCGGTTTCAGCTGATCGAGCAGATAGGCGCGGAACGCCGCCGGATGGGTCACGGTGACGCTGTACACGCCGGGCGCCTGGACCTTGGCGTAGGCACGGGTCGAGGCCGGCACTTCGCCGTGGCACTCGTAGGTCAGGCGCAGCTGCGGGTAGCGGAACAGGTTGCGCTCCGCGGCGCTGGGCTCGGTGCGGCTGGTTACGTAGCGTTTGAGCGCCTGGTTGAGCGCCGCTGTGGCCTGCGCGTGCAGCTCGGCCAGCTTGTCGACCGCCTCCTCAGCGCAGGTGGCGACGGTGAAGGTTCTGGATTCGTTGGAAGTCATGGCTCATCCTGGCTTAACACACGGGCCTATCTTGGCTGCATTTGGTGACGGATGTATACGCAGCCGAGCGGTTGGAGCCGCATCCGAGACGCCGGCGCGCTGGAAATGAGCGCCGTCATCGGCAAAAAAAAAATCCGACGCCAGAGCCTGGCGTCGGATTCGGGCACCGCATCGAGCCCGCCGCCGATGTATTGCTGCATCAGCCGCACAGGCTCCTACCGATTACTTGTCCAGCAGCATGGTGCCGTTCTTGGCGAAGTTGGCATGCCAGGAGAAGGCTTTTTCCAGCACGTGCGGGGTGTGACCGCCACGCTGTTTCGCCTCTTCGAGGTAGGCGAGCGCCTGGGCCCTGTAGTCCGGGTGCATGCAGTTGTTGATGATTCGCGCCGCCGCCTCGACGGGCGCCAGCCCGCGCAGATCGGCATAGCCCTGCTCGGTGATGATCACGTCGACGTCGTGGTTGGTGTGATCCACATGCGTGACGAACGGTACGATGGAGGAGATCTTGCCGTCCTTCGCCGTCGAAGTCGTCACGAAGATGCTGATACGTGCGTTGCGGGCGAAGTCACCCGAGCCGCCGATACCATTCATCATGTGGGTGCCGTTGACGTGCGTGGAGTTCACGTTGCCGTAGATGTCGGCTTCCAGCGCGGTGTTGAAGGAGATGATCCCCAGTCGGCGGATCACTTCCGGATGGTTGGAGATCTCCTGCGGCCGGAACACCACCTTGCCGGCGTACTTGGCGAGGTCCGAGGCCAGGTTGTCCACGCGCTTCTTCGACAGGGAGAAGGCGGTGGCGGCGGCGAACTTCACCACTCCGGCGTCGATCAGGTCGAAAACGCCGTCCTGCAGCACTTCGGAAGCGACGGTCAGGTCCTTGAACTCGGAAGTCTTCATGCCGGCCAGCACCGCGTTGGCCACCGAGCCCACACCGGACTGCAGCGGAGCCAGGCTGTTGGTCAGGCGTCCCAGCTTCACTTCCTCACGCAGGAAGTCCAGCAGGTTGTCGGCGATCTTCTGGGTTTCGGCGTTCGGCTCGAACAGCGGGGAAGGAATGTCCGGCTCGCTGGACAGCACGATACCGCGCACCTTGGCCGGATCGACCGGGATACCGATCGAGCCGATGCGCTTGCTGACGTTGTAGACCGGGATGTCCTTGCGCGAATCCTCGCCGGCCGGGCCGGGAATGTAGATGTCGTGCATGCCTTCGTACTCGCGCGGAGCAGAAGTGTTCAGCTCGATGATCACGTGCTTGGCGTTCTGCACGAAGATCGGCGAGTTACCGACCGAACCGGTCGGGATGATCTGGCCATCCTCGGTGATCGCAGCCGCCTCGATGATGGCGTAGTCGACCTGTGGCAGCACGCCTTGACGCAGCAGTTCCGCGGTATGGGACAGGTGCTGGTCGATGTAGAGCACCTCGCCGGCGTTGATCTTCTTGCGCTGCACCGGGTTGCCCTGATACGGAATGCGCTTGTTGATGATGCCGGCTTCGGCCATCGACTGGTCGGCTGCCGGGCCCATGGACGCGCCGGTGAACAGGTTGACCTTGAATTTCTCGCGCTGGCCGCGTTCGGACAGTGCCTTCGGAAACACCTTCGGCTCCCCGAACAGGGTGAAGCCGCTCATGCCCAGCGTCATGCCGTCCTCGATCCACGACGCGGCCTCTTCTGCCGAGACGACCTTGTCGAGAAACGCTGCGTTGCGGATGTACTTGTTTAGATCGGTTGCCATGAACTCACCTCAGAAACTCATCGAATGCTCGTCCGTGAAGGCTCTGCAAAGAAATTCGCCAGGCCTGACGAGGCAGGGAGACGGCCACTTGATGTCCGGAGACAAAGCGCCCATGTCTTTTGCCGCTCAAATCGGAACCTCAAAAAATCATGCGGCACTTGCAACCCCGTAACGTAGTCGCTCGCCCCATTCTAGGAGCACCAGCTCGTTTGGCTGTTATACAAAGGTACTAGCAGGCCACCGCACAGGAGAGGTCATAGCCGGTATCGACGCTCAGCGCAACCGCGACCGGCCGGCGGCGGGGCGTTCGCAGGCCGCACTTCCCGCGGTAAACCGGGCCATCCAGGCTGTCGCCGCGCTCAAAGCGCCGCCTGAACGCTGTCAAATCAGGAAACGAACCGGGCACCGCCGTCACTTCCCCGCGCTGGTCTTCACCACCATACTCGCGCCCGCCCGACTGTATTCAACGGTAGCCCCACGATCGCGGGCAGGGCGATGATCGAAACAGACAGGTAGGCATCATGCAGGCAACACCCGTGGAAACGAGCACTCGTCGTCGACTGCAACAGGTCATCGAGCAGCCAGCCGTTCAGCGCAGCATTCTGCTGCTGATCGTGATCAACGCGGCCATCCTCGGCATGCAGACCTCGCCGGCACTGGTGGCCAGCTGGGGCGAGCTGCTCAGAGTGCTCGACATGTTGATCCTCGGCGTATTCGTGGTGGAAATCGCAGCGCGCATCTACGTTCATCGCGCGGCGTTTTTCCGTGATCCCTGGAGCCTGTTCGATTTCACCGTGGTTGCCATCGCGCTGGTGCCCGCCAGCGGCCCGTTCAGCGTTCTACGTGCCCTGCGCGTACTGCGGGTGATGCGCATGGTCACGATGGTGCCGTCGATGCGCCGCGTGGTCGGCGCGCTGCTGTCGGCCATTCCCGGTCTTGGCTCGATTGCCATGGTGCTGGCGCTGGTCTTCTACGTGTCGGCGGTGATCGCCACCGGGCTGTTCGGCGCCGACTTCCCCGAGTGGTTCGGCAACCTCGGCCGTTCGGTGTACACGCTATTCCAGGTAATGACGCTGGAAAGCTGGTCGATGGGCATCGTGCGCCCGCTGATGGACGTATTCCCCTACGCCTGGGTGTTCTTCATCCCGTTCATCCTGATTGCCACCTTCACCATGCTCAACCTGTTCATCGCCATTATCGTCAACGCGATGCAGACGGTTACCGATGCTGACCACGAAGCCACCCAGGCAACCATCGAGGCGGCACGCGAGCACATCGAGGCCGACCTGCATGAGGAGGTCCGCGCCCTGCGTGGGGAAATCGCCGAGCTCAAGGACCTGCTACGCGGGCAGGCGCGCCGCTAGGCGACGCAACCCTGCCACGGAGTCACAGCTGCGGCGCACTGCGCGCCAGCAGCGCGTCGATGTCGAGCCCGCGCGGCAACGTTCCATAAACCCGCCCGTGCACTTCCAGGCGACTGGCGATGAAGGCATCCGAAACGGCGGCGTTGCCCGCTTCGAGCAGCAGTTTGGCCTGCAGGCCGACGGCAACGTCCTCGGTGAGCTGGCGGGCGCGGTACTGGATGTCCTCGGTGTCGCCGAAGGCGGCCTTCAGCCGCCGGATATGCGCCTTCAGGCGGGCGTCGCCGTGGCCATCGCCGAGCTCGGCGAACAGTACTTCGAGCACGCCCGGCTCCTTCGATAGCGCGCGCAAGACGTCGAGGCACTGCACGTTGCCGGAACCTTCCCAGATGGAATTCACCGGCGCCTCGCGATACAGCCGCGGCAGGATGGTTTCCTCGACGTAGCCGGCACCACCCAGGCATTCGCTGGCCTCGGCGATCATGTTCGGCGCGCGCTTGCAGATCCAGTACTTGCCGATGGCGGTGACCAGCCGGGCGAACTTGTCTTCGTGCTCATCATGGCGATTGTCCTGGGCACGGCCCATGCGCAGGGTCAGCGCCAGCGCCGCTTCGCTTTCCAGGGCGAGATCGGCCAGTACGTTCTGCATCAGCGGCTGCTCCAGCAGGACCCGGCCGCCGACCTGGCGGTGCGCGCAATGGTGCATGGCCTGGGTCAGGGCCTGACGCATCAGCGAGCTGGAACCGATCATGCAATCGAAACGGGTCGAGGAGACCATCTCGATGATGGTCGGCACGCCGCGCCCTTCCTCACCGACCATCCAGGCCAGCGCGCCGCGGTACTCGACTTCGCTGGAGGCGTTGGCCCAGTTGCCCAGCTTGTTCTTCAGGCGCTGGATGTAGAACTGGTTGCGCGTGCCATCCGGGCGATGGCGGGGCAGCAGGAAGCAGGACAGGCCCTTGTCGGTCTGCGCCAAGGTGAGGAAGGCATCGCACATCGGCGCCGAACAGAACCACTTGTGCCCGACCAGCTCATAGGTCTGCCCGGGGCCACCGGCGCCAACCGGATAGGCGCGTGTGCTGTTGGCGCGCACGTCGGTGCCGCCCTGTTTCTCGGTCATCGCCATACCGATGGTGACGCCGGCCTTCTGCTCCATCGGCAGGTTGCGCGGGTCATATTCGCGGGCAAGGATCTTCGGCAGCCAGCGTTCGGCGAGATCCGGCTGCAGGCGCAGGGCGGGCACGCTGGCGTAGGTCATGGTCAGCGGGCAGCTGCTGCCGGCCTCGGCCTGGTTGTGCAGGTACATCAAGGCGGCACGCGCCACCTGGGCACCGGGTTGCGGGTCGCTCCAGGGCAGCGACGGAATACCGTGCTCGACGGCGCTGCGCATCAGTTCATGATAGGCCGGGTGAAACTCCACCAGGTCGATGCGATGGCCGTAGCGGTCATGACTCTTGAACACCGGCCTGTTCTCGTTGGCGAGAAAGCCGGCCTGCATCAGCGGCCCACCGGCAAGCGCGCCGTAGACGTCCAGCCGCGCCTGCGCCCAGCCCGCCTGATAGCGCTGTACCCACTGCTGCAGCGGCAGGTCGATGCGATAGAGATTGGGACCGTCGAGTGGCGGAACCTGGTTGGTGACCTCATGGGTTTCGGCGCAGCTCTGCAGATTCATCTGGGCGTCCTCCTTCGATACCGGCGCAGCTGCCAGCAAGCGTAGTCGGCCTGGGCGGTGCGTCGGCCGCGCGGCAATGGATCGGCAGTGAAACATGCTGCGCGGCGAGGATTGAAGCGAGGTATCGGCCAAAAGGTCCGCGCGTCAGGCAATCGGCGCGCTGGGCGGAAGTCTGTTGGCACGGCCCGCGGCGAGCCCATCCGTGGCGCTCAGCGGCAGGCGCAGGCGCACGCAGAAGCGGCTACCCAGCCCAGGTCGCGATTGCTGATCGAGCTGTCCACCCATCACTTCGATCAGCCCCCGACTGATTGCCAGGCCGATGCCGAGGCCGCCGTAGCGCCGCGTCATGGAGCCGTCGACCTGACGGAACTGGTGATAGAGGAAGGCCTGATCGGCGTCGCTGAAACCGATGCCGCTGTCGACGACCTCGATATTCAGCAGCAGCTCGCGCTGCTCCACCGCGCCGGCGAAACGCAGCGTGACGGCTCCGCGGGAAGTGAACTTGACGGCGTTGTCGAGCAGATGACAGATGCTCTGTTCCAGCTTCTCGCCATCGCCGTACACGCGGTCGGGCAGTTTCTCGTCGAACTCGAGATCGAAGGCCAGGCCCTTGTCCTGCGCCCGCGGGTCGAACTGCTGCTGCAGCCGTGCCGCAGTTTCCCGCAGACTGAAACGCTGATCCTGCAGGCGCAGCTTGCCGGCGCGCAGTTCGCTGAGCACCAGGATGTTGTTGACCAGGCGCATCATGTCGCGCGCCGAGCCGGTGGCGATGTGCTGGTATTGCTGCAGCTCTTCCGCCGTATCCGAGCTCGGCAACAGCTCCAGGGCGCCCATGACACCCATCATCGGCGTGCGCAGTTCGTGGCTGATATTGGAGAGAAACTCGTCCTTGAGCCGGTTGCTCTCGGCCAGCTCGCTGTTCAGCTGTTCCAGCTCGGCGCGGGCGTTTTCCAGGATCTTCGCCCGTTCGTCCTTCAGCGCGTTGATGCGATCGGCCAGCGCCATCGACAGCAGCACTACTTCCAGCGCGGCGCCAAGCTGGCTGGCGTACATGGTCAGGAAGTTGTGCGGCAGGTGCCCGAGCACCATCAGCGTGTTGATCTGCCCGCCGACCAGCAGCGCGCTCCAGGCGATGATGAAGTAGCGCGCCACGCGCATGCCACGCAGCCAGGCCAGGATGCCGGCGGCAAACACCGCCAGGGTGAACAGCAGCGCCAGCGCGGTGGCCAGGCGCAGGGCCACTCCGTAATCGGCGGCCATTGCGAGCGCCATCACCAGCACCGAGAAGACAATGATCAGCCGCAGCAGCCAATCCACCCAGCGGCTGTGCTCGGCGGTGCGCAGGAAGCTGCGGGTAAACAGGCAGCCGAACAGCCCGGTGGCCCCGATCAGCAGCGGCGTCGCGGCATTGGCCCACCAGGGACGATCCGGCCAGAGGAACTGCACACCGGCGCCGTTCACCGAGACCTGGTAGAGGCCGAACGCGGCGATGTAGAGGATGTAGTAGAGATAGCTGGGATCGCGGATGCTGATATAGATGAACAGGTTGTAGACCAGCATCGCCAGCAGTACGCCGTAGATCATGCCCAGCACATAGAGCCGCCCGGGTTGCGCCTCAAGATAGGCGTGATGCGACCAGAGACTCAGGGGCACCTGGATCGAACCCTCGCTTTGCACGCGCAGGTACAGGCGCTGGGGCCGATCAGTCGGCAGCTGCACTTCGAACAGGTAGTTGCCCTGGCCGATCTCGCGGCTGGCCCAGGGGCGGGTGTCGCCGGTGTCGCGGGCCAGGCGGTAACCGCCTTTGCCGTCCGGCAGGTACAGCTGCAGGCTGTCGAGCGGCGGATAGGCCACCTCCAGCAACCAGCGTCGCGCGCCTTGCACGGTTTGCGGACGGTAATGCAGATCGACGCGCACCCAATGCGCGGAGCGCGAATAGCCGGCGTTGAACACCGCGGTCCGGTGAGGCAGGAAGTGACTTTCGAACGCGGGCGAGGCGACCTCGTCGATCTGCGCGTCGCCAAATGGATCCTCGAACACCCGCATGTGCTGCCCGAGTGGCAGGTGACGGGTGTGTTCGTCCAGTTCGACGGCAGCGGCCAGGGCCGGCAAGAGGGCCAGGATAAGCAGGAAGACGTACCGCATGATGCCTCGTGCAGGCCAGGCGACGAAAACGGATTCACGCCCCGCGAACCCCGCCACCCGGTCCGAAAACCAAAGTGCCAGCAATCTACCACAGCGATGGTTGCAGCCGGAAAAGGCGAATGCCTGAGGGATCGATCGTCCGATGGCCGGCGAGCGCCGCAGCGGCGGTTAAACGCACAACTGCCGCGTCCCGCCAGCGCTGTTTGGTGATAAGCTCGCACGCCATGAAAAACCCTACTTCAAGACCCGTCGTCCTCTGTCTGTCCGGCCATGATCCCAGTGGCGGCGCCGGCCTGCAGGCGGACATCGAAGCCCTTCTGGCGCAAGCCTGTCACGCCGCACCGACGGTCACCGCACTGACCGTGCAGGACACTGTCAACGTCACCGACTTCCGCGTCCTCGACCGCGAATGGGTGCTCGCCCAGGCCAACGCAGTGATCGCCGATATGCCGATCGCGGCAGTCAAGCTCGGCATGCTCGGCTCGGTGGAAATGGTCGAGACCGTTCTCGAGATCATGGCCAGGCTGCCCGGCGTGCCGCTGGTCTGCGATCCGGTGCTGCGCGCCGGTGGCGGCGGCGCGCTGGGCAAGGATGATGTCGGCTTCGCCATGCGCGAGCGGTTGTTCCCGGTGTCGGCCATCGCCACACCGAACCTGCCGGAAGCCCGCATCCTCGCCGAGCTGCCCGAGGGCAGCGCCGACGAATGTGCCGAACGCCTGCTGCCGCACATCCGCCACCTGCTGATCACCGGCGGCCACGGCGATGAAAGCGAAGTGCATAACCGTCTTTACTGCCGCGATGGTAGCCGCCACGATTTCACCTGCGCGCGCCTGCCCGGCAGCTATCACGGTTCCGGCTGCACACTGGCCAGCGCCCTGGCCGGCCGTCTGGCGCTGGGCGAGGAGCTGACCAGTGCCGTCCGTTCGGCGCTCGACTACACCTGGCGCACCCTGCGCGATGCCGAGGCGCCCGGCCACGGGCAATTCGTCCCGCGGCGCCTGCCACTGGACCTGGTCTGACTGGAGAGCAGCGCATGAAGGATTCGACCCGCCTGCGCGGCCTGTACGCCATCACCGACAGCAAGCTGCTCGCCGAGGGCCGTTTGCTGCCGTATGTCGAAGCCGCGTTGAAAGGTGGCGCCCGCCTGCTGCAGTACCGCGACAAATCCAGTGACGAGGCCCGTCGCTTGCGTGAGGCCGATGCGTTGCAGGAACTCTGCGCCCGCCATGGCGCGCAACTGATCATCAACGACGACGCCGAGCTGGCGGCGCGACTGGGTGTCGGCCTGCACTTAGGCCAGGAAGATGGCTCGCTGGCCGCCGCCCGTGCACTGCTCGGCCGCCAGGCAATCATCGGCGCCACCTGCCATGCGCAGCTGCCGCTGGCCGAGCAGGCCGCGCGTGAGGGTGCCAGCTATGTCGCCTTCGGCCGCTTCTTCCAGTCGCAGACAAAGCCGGGCGCACCCTCGGCCGGTCCCGAGCTGCTGCGCGAAGCCCGCGCCCGCATTGGCCTGCCGATTGTTGCCATTGGCGGCATCACGCCGGAAACGGCACCAAGCCTGATCGCCGAGGGCGTGCAGATGATCGCCGTGGTGCACGCGCTGTTCGCCGCCGACAGCCCGGCCGAGGTCGAGCGCCGCGCCAGAGCGTTCAGCCAGTTGTTCAATACCCCCTGATTCCGCCACGGCTGACCCGCCACATGGCGGTCAGCCCCTGTTCTGCGAGGCCCGCATGTCCCGTTCCGAAACCCTTTTTGCCAGCGCCCAGACCCACATCCCTGGCGGCGTCAATTCCCCCGTGCGCGCCTTTCGCAGCGTCGGCGGCACTCCGCTGTTTCTCAAGCACGCCGCCGGCGCCTATGTGATCGACGAAGATGACAAGCGCTACGTCGACTACGTCGGCTCCTGGGGCCCGATGATTCTCGGCCACAGCCACCCTGAGGTGCTCGATGCCGTGCGCCGCCAGCTCGAACACGGGCTGTCCTACGGCGCGCCGACCGCCATGGAAACCGAGATGGCCGAACTGGTCTGCCGCCTGGTGCCATCCATGGAGATGGTGCGCATGGTCAGCTCCGGCACCGAAGCGACCATGAGCGCAATCCGCCTGGCCCGTGGCTACACCGGCCGCGACGACATCATCAAGTTCGAAGGTTGCTATCACGGTCACTCCGACAGCCTGCTGGTCAAAGCCGGCTCCGGCGCCCTGACCCAGGGCGTGCCGAGCTCGGCCGGGGTGCCGGCGGATTTCGCCAAGCACACCCTGACCCTGGCCTACAACGACCTAGCAGAAGTCGAAGCCACGCTGAAGGAAAAGGGCGAGCAGGTCGCCTGCATCATCGTCGAGCCGGTCGCCGGCAACATGAACTGCGTTCCTCCGGCACCGGGCTTCCTCGAAGGCCTGCGCACCCTGTGTGACGCGTATGGCGTAGTGCTGATCTTCGACGAAGTGATGACCGGTTTCCGCGTCGCCCTCGGCGGCGCCCAGGCCTACTACGGCGTGACGCCGGACCTGTCGACCTTCGGCAAGATCATCGGCGGCGGCATGCCGGTCGGCTGCTTTGGCGGCAAGCGCGCCATCATGCAGCACATCGCCCCGCTCGGCCCGGTCTACCAGGCCGGCACCCTGTCGGGCAATCCACTGGCGATGGCCGCGGGCCTGACCACGCTGGGCCTGATCAGCCGCCCCGGCTTCCATGACGAACTGAGCGCCTACACCAGCCGTATGCTGCAAGGCCTGCAGGACCGCGCCGATGCCGCTGGCATCCCCTTCGTCACCACCCAGGTCGGTGGCATGTTCGGTCTGTATTTCAGCGGCGCCGATGACATCGTGACCTTCGCCGATGTCATGGCCAGCGATGCCGACCGCTTCAAGCGCTTCTTCCATCTGATGCTCGAAGGCGGCGTCTACCTGGCACCGAGCGCGTTCGAGGCCGGTTTCACGTCCATCGCCCATGGCGACACCGAGCTCGCAATCACTCTGGACGCCGCCGAGCGCGCCTTCGCCAAGCTCAAGTGAACCCGACGATGGAATTGCTGCAGAGCATCCTGCTCGCCCTGACTGCCGGCACCAGCGCACTGCTGATCGGCCGCGCCCGGCGCCGTTACGGCGAGGCGGACCAGCCAGCGCTGTTCAGCGCACTGCTTGGCTTCATCCTGACGGCCGCCAGCGCTGCGTGCGCCGCCGCGAGCCTGCTTGGCATGGATCTGGAGGAGGCGTACCAGTGGCTGGAGCGCGCCAGCCTGCTGCTCGGTTTGCCGCTGATCGCGGTAGCTGCGCTGACCCTGGCGCGGCGCTGGGTGTGGAGTCGACCGAACTGGGGTCGCGTGGTGTTGGGGCTGTGCGTGTTCTTCGAACTGGCGCGACAGCTGGGCTGGAGCGAGCCGTACGCCTTCGGCCTGATGCTGACCAGTGCGCTGCTGGTGGTCTACGCCGGCGCGCTGCAATGGCCGGCAAGCCTGCCGACCCTTGCCGGCCTGGCGGCTGGCGCGCTTCTGCTGGGCGCGGCACCGCTGCCGAACGGCTTGTCGATCGTCCATCCGCTCGGCGACCTGAGACCGCTGCTGTTGGCCATCGCCAGCCCGCTGCTGGCCATTCTGCTGGTGCGCCTGCCGGGCAGCACACGCGAGGACAGTCCGGCAGTCACGTAAAAAGCCGATGACAGGCGGTTAAAGGCTTTGTAAGCAGGCTGCAGCTTATCCATAATGTGACGGCTGGCTCGTTCCAGCCTTTCATTACCGCCCTGCTCCTCGAGGCGCCAGATTTTCATGATCCGCACCGGCCGCATCCTGTCTTTGGGCTGTCTGCTGCTTCTCTCGCCTCTCACGGCCCTGGCCGGCGGGAATACCCTGCTGATCCCGGCGACCGCGCGCTGCGCGCTCGACACCCTTCCCGAAGAACTCCCCGAAGCACTGCGCAACTGCCAGCAGGCCGCCAGCGAAGGCGATGTGCAAGCCGCCTACGAGCTGGGCGAGTTTCACTACGACGGCAAGCGTGCGCCACGCGACCTGGCCAAGGCGCTGTACTGGTTTGAGCAGGCCTCACTGCGCGGTCATGCAGCCGCACAACACCGGCTCGGCGTGATGTTCTTCCGCGGTGAAGGGGTCAAGGCCAACAACGTCCAGGCCTACATCGTGCTGAAGATGGCTGCCGTGAATGGCGAAGACGATGCGCTGGATACCGCCGACCGCGTTTCCGGACAGATGCGTCGCGACGAGCTGGAAATTGCCACCCAGGTCCTCGGGCAGATCTTCCGCGACTACCTGATGCAACTGCAGGCCGCCGACGCGCCGCAGATCCCCTGAACAATCGAGAAACCCCGCGGCATCCACCCGCGCTTTCCCCTGCTCGGTCGTGGGCATATAATCGCCGGTCATTTTTTGCACAACGCCGGCCCGTAACATGACCCGCAAGCTTTTCATCGAAACCCATGGCTGCCAGATGAACGAGTACGACAGCTCGCGCATGGTGGACCTGCTGGGCGAACACCAGGCCATGGAGATCACCGAGAACCCGGCAGAAGCCGACGTGATTCTTCTCAATACCTGCTCGATCCGCGAAAAGGCCCAGGAAAAGGTCTTCTCGCAACTGGGTCGCTGGCGCGAACTGAAGCTGGACAATCCGCAACTGGTGATCGGCGTCGGCGGCTGCGTGGCCAGCCAGGAAGGCGCGGCCATTCGCGACCGCGCCCCGTACGTCGACGTGGTCTTCGGGCCGCAGACCCTGCATCGTCTGCCGGAAATGATCGACGCCGCGCGCACCACCAAGAAACCGCAGGTGGACATTTCGTTCCCCGAGATCGAGAAGTTCGACCGCCTGCCAGAGCCGCGCGTCGACGGCCCCAGTGCCTTCGTTTCGGTCATGGAAGGCTGCAGCAAGTACTGCACCTTCTGCGTGGTGCCCTACACCCGCGGCGAAGAAGTCAGCCGCCCGCTGGCCGACGTGCTGGCGGAAGTCGTCCACCTGGCCGAAAACGGCGTGAAGGAAGTCACCCTGCTGGGGCAGAACGTCAATGGCTATCGCTACGACGGGCATGACTTCGCCGACCTGCTGCACGCCGTCGCCGCAGTAGAAGGCATCGGCCGTATCCGCTACACCACCAGCCATCCACTGGAGTTCTCCGACGCGATCATCCAGGCCCATGCGGACATCCCGCAGCTGGTGAAATATCTGCATCTGCCGGTGCAGGCCGGGTCCGACCGCATCCTCGCGGCGATGAAGCGCAACCACACCGCCCTGGAGTACAAGTCGCGCATCCGCCGGCTCAAGGCCGCAGTGCCGGATATCCTGATCAGCTCGGACTTCATCGTCGGCTTCCCCGGCGAGACCGACAAGGACTTCGAGCAGACCATGAAGCTGATTGAGGACGTCGGCTTCGACTTTTCCTACTCCTTCGTCTACAGCTCGCGCCCCGGCACCCCGGCCGCGGATCTGGCCGACGACACCCCGCACGAGGTGAAGAAGCAGCGCCTGGCGATCCTCCAGCAGCGCATCAATCAGCAGGGCTTCGAGAACAGCCGACGGATGGTAGGTACCACTCAGCGCATCCTCGTCAGCGACTACTCGAAGAAGGACCCTGGCATGCTGCAGGGCCGTACCGAGCACAATCGCATCGTCAACTTCCGCTGCGACAACCCGCGACTGATCGGCCAATTCGTCGACGTGCACATCGACGACGCGCTGCCGCACTCGCTACGTGGCACCTTGCTAGGTTGAGAACCGGGCATGCGGCCCCCATGTGATTGCATCGGGGCCGCGACTGCGCTTTCCGCTTTGCGCCCGCGGCGCTATTCTTCCCTCACCACTTCGCCGACCACGGCCACATATAAAAGCCCTTGAACGCACCCATAGAACCGCATCGTTTCACCCTCGAACCCTTTGAAGCCCGTCGCTTCGCCAATCTCTGCGGCCAATTCGACGAGCATCTGCGCCTGATCGAACAGCGCCTGGAACTGGAAATCCGCAACCGCGGCAACCAGTTCGAGCTGATCGGCCCAACCGACGCGGCCAAGTCTGCCGAACAGCTGCTGCGCCGGCTGTACCGGGAAACCAAGAACACCGAGCTCTCTCCGGACATGGTGCATCTGTACCTGCAGGAATCCGGAATGGAGGAACTGGCCAATCCAAATGCTCACCAGGGCGTCGCCCTGCGCACCAAGAAGGGCATGATCCGCCCGCGCGGTGCGAATCAGCAGCGCTACGTCAAAGCCATCCTCGACAACGACATCAACTTCGGCGTCGGTCCGGCCGGTACCGGCAAGACCTACCTCGCCGTCGCCTGTGCCGTGGACGCGCTGGAGCGCGAACAGGTGCGCCGCATCCTCCTTGTACGCCCGGCGGTGGAAGCCGGCGAGAAGCTCGGCTTCCTGCCCGGCGACCTGGCACAGAAGATCGACCCCTACCTGCGCCCCCTCTACGACGCGCTCTACGAGATGCTCGGCTTCGAGCATGTGGCACGGCTGATCGAGAAACAGGTGATCGAGATCGCCCCGCTGGCCTACATGCGCGGCCGCACGCTGAACAACAGCTTCATCATCCTCGATGAAAGCCAGAACACCACCCAGGAACAGATGAAGATGTTCCTTACGCGGATCGGCTTCGGCTCCACCGCGGTGATCACCGGCGACATCACCCAGGTCGACCTGCCCCGCGGCACCAAGAGCGGTCTGGCGCACGTCATCGAGGTGCTCAAGGACGTCAACGGCATCAGCTTCACCCACTTCAAGCCAAAGGACGTCGTGCGCCATCCGCTGGTGCAGCGCATCGTCGAGGCCTACGAGTCCTTCGAGGATCGCCAGTCGCCGGCCAGCAAGCGTGCCGCGCAGGACGCCAGCGATGATTGAACTCGACCTGCAGTGCGCCAGCACGGGCGCTGCGCCGGCCCTCGCCGATCTGCAGCGCTGGTGCGAACTGGCGCTACGCCAGCGTAGCGGCGACTCGGAGCTGACCATTCGCCTGGTGGACGAGGAAGAAGGGCGCGAGCTGAACCGCACCTGGCGGCAGAAGGACTACGCGACCAACGTGCTGTCGTTCCCGGCAGACGTTCCCGACGAACTGCTGGACATCCCGCTGCTCGGCGACCTGGTCATCTGCGTCCCGGTGGTCGAGCGCGAAGCCGCGGAACAGGGCAAGGCACTGGCGGCACACTGGGCGCATCTGGTCATCCATGGCTGTCTGCATCTGCTCGGCTACGATCACATCGACGATGCCGAAGCGGAAGAGATGGAAGAGATGGAGCGTCAACTGCTGGCCGAGCTGGGTCATCCCGACCCCTATGCCGAAGAATCGCCCGTCATGGGCACTTGCAAGGACTCCTGAGTCAACGACATGAGCGAAGATCGATCGATCAGCGGGCAGAAGACCTGGCTGGAAAAAATCACCCAGGCTTTTGCCCATGAGCCCAAGAATCGCCAGGAGCTGCTGGAAATCCTGCGCGAAGCCCATCAGAACAAGCTGCTCGACAGCGAGGCGCTGGCCATCGTCGAAGGTGCCATCCAGGTCGCCGACCTGCAGGTACGCGACATCATGGTGCCACGCTCGCAGGTGATCAGCATCAAGGCCGATCAATCCCCCCGCGAGTTTCTGCCGGCCATCATCGGTGCCGCACACTCGCGTTATCCGGTCGTCGGTGAAAGCCTCGATGAAGTGATCGGCGTGCTGCTGGCCAAAGACCTGCTGCCGCTGATCCTCAAGGATGAACACCACAGTTTCGACATCAAGGATCTGCTGCGCCCGGCCACCTTCGTGCCGGAGTCCAAGCGTCTCAACGTACTGCTGCGCGAATTCCGCGCCAACCACAACCACATGGCCATCGTCATCGACGAGTACGGCGGCGTGGCCGGCCTGGTGACCATCGAAGACGTGCTGGAGCAGATCGTCGGCGACATCGAGGACGAGCATGACGTCGAGGAAGACAGCTACATCCGCCCGCTGCCCAGCGGCGACTTTCTGGTCAAGGCGCTCACCCCGATCGACAGCTTCAACGAATACTTCGGCAGCGCCTTCCCCGACGACGAATTCGATACCGTCGCCGGCCTGGTGATGAGCACCTTCGGGCACCTGCCCAAGCGCAACGAAGTCACCGAGATCGACGGGTTCCGCGTGCGTGTGCTCAACGCCGACAGCCGCCGTGTGCATATGCTGCGCCTGAGCCGTACCGCGGGCGCGTAAGCCGGCACGAGCCGTTCCGCGCAGCCGACCCTGCGCGGACGCTCGTCCGCCAGCTGCTTGCCGGCCAACTTCATCGCCCTTAGCCTCCCTCCCCGCACCGCTGCGCAAGGAACTTCCATGCACTGGATCACCCGTCCCGGATGGCCGGGCAACCTGCTGGCACTGGTCGCCGGCACACTGACCACGCTGTCGCTGGCGCCTTTCGACATCTGGCCGCTGGCGCTGCTCTCGGTGGCGCTGCTGTACCTTGGCCTGCGCGAAACCGCAGCGAAGCAGGCGGCGCAGCGCGGCTGGTGCTACGGCTTTGGGCTATTCGCCTCGGGGGTCAGCTGGGTCTACGTCAGCATCCATGACTTCGGCGCGGCCTCGCCGGCGCTGGCCGGATTGCTCACTCTCGGCTTCGTCGCCGGCCTGGCGCTGTTCTTCGCCCTGCTCGGCTGGCTCTGGGTGCGCCTGCTGCGCAATCGCCATTCCGCACTTGGCGATGCGCTGGCCTTCGCCGCACTCTGGCTGGCGCTGGATGCGCTGCGTGGCTGGATTCTCACCGGCTTTCCCTGGCTGTACATCGGCTACAGCCAGCTGGATGGTCCGCTGGCCGGACTGGCTCCGCTCGGCGGGGTCTGGTTGCTGAGCTTTGCCGTCGCACTGAGCGCCACCCTGCTCGCGGCGATCCCGCGACTGCTTGCCGACAAAGCACGCCTGGCCGCCGCCGTCGTGCTGCTGCTTTCCCCCTGGCTGGCAGGCCTGGCACTCAAGGACCATGCCTGGACGACCAGCAAGGGCGAGCCGCTGACCGTTGCCGCAGTGCAGGGCAACGTCGCACAAAGCATGAAGTGGGACCCGAAGAAGCTCGAGATGCAGCTGCTGCTGTATCGCGACATGACCTTCGGTAGTCGCCCGGCAGACCTGATCGTCTGGCCGGAAACCGCCGTGCCGATCCTCAAGGATCATGCCGAAGGCTATCTGCAGATGATGGCCGGCTTCGCCAACCAGCGCGAATCGGCACTCATCACCGGCGTACCGGTACGCCAGCCCAATGCGGCTGGCGAGCTGCGCTATTACAACGGGCTGACCAGCACCGGTGACGGTGCCGGCACCTACCTCAAGCAGAAACTGGTGCCGTTCGGCGAGTACGTACCGCTGCAGGATCTGCTGCGCGGCCTGATCGCCTTCTTCGACCTGCCGATGTCCGACTTCGCCCGCGGCGAATCCGGCCAACCACTGTTGCAGGCGAAGGGCCTGCAGATCGCGCCATACATCTGCTACGAGGTGGTCTACCCGGAGTTCGCCGCAGGGCTCGCGGCGCAGAGCGATCTGCTGCTGACGGTGAGCAACGATGCCTGGTTCGGCCGCTCCATCGGTCCGCTGCAACACCTGCAGATGGCGCAGATGCGCGCTCTGGAAGCCGGGCGCTGGATGATCCGCGCGACGAACAACGGCATCACCGTGCTGATCGACCCCTACGGCCAGATCACCGAGCAGATTCCGCAGTTCGAACAGGCCGTGCTGTATGGCGACGTCACCCCGATGCAGGGGCTGACGCCGTATCTGCGCTGGCGCTCCTGGCCGCTGATCGCGGTATGCGTGCTGCTGCTCGGCTGGGCACTGATCAGGCGCAAGGCATAGCCTCAGCTATGCGAAGCTGCTGGGACCTGAACGGGTCTTTTGACTGCCGCTGAGAGGGCTTCATCGCAAGCCAGGCGGTTATGCCGAGCGATACGCCGCTCTTGACTGCGAAAGTCCAGCTCCGAGCTGGCTTTGCTCGCGGCCAAGGCCGCTCCTACAGCCGCCAACGTGGGGGCGACCTTGACCGCGAATGGCGAGTTGCGGGCTGAGGCTCACCCCACGACCGTACACTCAGGTTAATGCGTTCGACTCAGTCGTTCGCGGAGCGGTACACAAGCGGGTAAACCGCCATACCGACGACCTCGTTGAGCAACATGCCGTTCTGCCAGAAGGCCTTGGCCTCCGGCAACCAGCCATTCAACGGCCGACCATTGGGCACGCCCATGAAGCCCACCGGCGCAGCGATCACCTCGATCCCGTTCTGCTCGAAGCACCAGCGCGAGCGCGGCATGTGCGAGGCGGATGTCACCAGCACCACCCGCTCGATGCCCGCCGCACGCAGCATCTCGGCGCTGAAAACCGCGTTCTCCCAGGTCGTCCGGCTACGCTCCTCGAGCCAGCGCGTGGCGACGCCAAAGTCGCGCTGCAGCACCTCCGCGCTGAGCATCGCCTCGCTGGGTGGCTGGCCGTAGTGCAGCCCGCCACTGGTGAGAATCGGCAGGCCGCTGGTCTTGGCTAACCGCGCCGCATAACGCAAGCGCTCCAGCGCGATGTAGCCGGGCTGATCGCCGCCCCATGCCGGATCACTCTGCTCGCGCCCGGCCCCCAGCACCACGATGGCGCCGGCCTCTTCATCCAGCTGCATCCACTGCGCCTCGACCAGCGCCGGCTCGCGCTCAACCAGCCGCGCCGTCCATTCGACGACGACCGGCAGGCTCATCAACCAGAGCCCAACCAACCCCGTGACGAAGCACAGCGCCGCCAGCTTTGGCGCGCGCCGGCGCAGCCACCATCCGAGCAACAGCAGGAGTAGCAGCACGCCCGGCGGCAAAAGCAGCTGCTTGAAGAAATAGCGAATAGGCATCCGACCTCCGCGGCAAAGGCAGACACTCTAGCCGCAGCCGGCGGATTTGTCGGCCACTGCTCAATGCCGCGGATAGGTGTGCAGACGCTGCCTGGCGCGCAGCAGCTGTGACCCGCAGACGTGACAGGCTGCGGGGCCGGCGCCTTCCGGCCAACTCACTTCGGCGTTGCACAGCGCGCAACTCAGCGTCTGTTGCAAAGCCAGCGGCGCGTGGCGGCCATGCGCGCCGTGCCGTTGTCGACTACCGCTGCGCACAGCCGGACGCAGTGCCTGGCGCGACAGGTGAGCCTGCTCCTCCGCCGCGGCATGCCAGCCCGAGAGCCATTGGGAATCACGCTGCAGATACGCACGGATCAGCTCGAATTCCGCCGGCGTCAAACCGCGTACTTCCAGCTCGCCAGCACCGTCCGCATCACCGGACGTGGCACGTTCGGCCTCCTGCAGGGCCGAGCTCAGTCGCTGCAACACCCTTGCATAAAGACTACTGTCCTCAGATCGTGGCTCTCGGTCCATCAACCTCACCTCACATTCGTCCCGCCCCTGGATCAAGCGTAGCTCAGCCTGACGCGCTCAAGCCGCGCACGACGGACGGAGCTCTGGAGCAGCGGCAAATGGGGTTTCCCTAGGCCGCGGGGGGTCATGTATGCTACGGCGCTTCCATGCCTCCGCCCGCAGCCCGCCGGGTCGCGTTAGCGCCAGGTCCGCCGGACCTGCCAACGTGCCCGCGACAACGCATTCGCGGAGAGCCAGCCCCCATCCCAACGCCAGTAGCCATGCACGAACAGTATCAGCCCCGCGAAATCGAAGCCGCCGCGCAATCCCATTGGGACGCGCAGAAATCCTTTGAAGTGAGCGAACAGCCAGGCAAGGACACCTTCTATTGCCTGTCGATGTTCCCCTACCCCAGCGGCAAGCTGCACATGGGTCACGTGCGCAACTACACCATCGGCGACGTGATCGCGCGCTATCAGCGCATGCAGGGCAAGAATGTCCTGCAACCCATGGGCTGGGACGCGTTCGGCATGCCGGCGGAAAACGCCGCGATGAAGAATCAGGTGGCACCGGCGAAGTGGACCTACGAAAACATCGCCTACATGAAGGCCCAGCTGAAAAGCCTCGGCCTGGCGGTCGACTGGACGCGTGAAGTCACCACCTGCAAGCCGGATTACTACCGCTGGGAGCAGTGGCTGTTTACCCGCCTGTACGAAAAGGGCGTGATCTACCGCAAGAACGGCACCGTCAACTGGGACCCGGTCGACCAGACCGTACTGGCCAACGAGCAGGTCATCGACGGCCGTGGCTGGCGTTCCGGCGCGTTGATCGAGAAGCGCGAAATCCCGATGTACTACTTCAAGATCACCGCCTACGCGGATGAGCTGCTAGAGAGTCTGGACGAACTGGATGGCTGGCCGGAACAGGTCAAGACCATGCAGCGCAACTGGATCGGCAAGTCGCGCGGCATGGAGATCAGCTTCCCCTACGACGTGGCCAGCATCGGCAGCGAAGGCGTGATGAAGGTCTTCACCACCCGTCCCGATACGCTGATGGGTGCAACTTACGTCGCGGTGGCCGCCGAGCACCCGCTGGCCACGCTCGCCGCGCAGGACAATCCCGAGCTGCAAGCCTTCATCGATGAATGCAAGCGTGGCGGCGTCGCCGAAGCCGACATCGCCACCCAGGAGAAGAAGGGCCTCGCCACTTCACTGCGCGTGCAGCATCCGCTGACCGGCGAGTTGCTGCCGGTGTGGGTCGCCAACTACGTGCTGATGAACTACGGCGAAGGCGCGGTCATGGCCGTCCCGGCGCACGACGAGCGCGACTTCGAGTTCGCCAGCAAGTACGACCTGCCGATCAAGCCGGTGGTACGCACCAGCGCCGGCGACCAGACCCCGGCACCCTGGCAGGACGCCTACGGCGAACACGGCGAGCTGATCAATTCCGGCATCTTCGACGGCCTCGACTTCGACGGCGCGTTCGATGCCATCGAAGTGGCGCTGCAGAAGAAAGGCCTCGGCCAGGCACGCACCCAGTTCCGCCTGCGCGACTGGGGCATCAGCCGTCAGCGCTACTGGGGCTGCCCGATCCCGATCATCCACTGCGACAGCTGCGGCGACGTCGCGGTCCCCGAAGACCAGCTGCCGGTCGTGCTGCCGGAAGACGTGGTACCGGACGGCGCCGGCAGCCCGCTGGCGCGCATGCCGGAGTTCTACGAATGCAGCTGCCCGAAGTGCGGCGCGCCGGCCAAGCGTGAAACCGACACCATGGACACCTTCGTCGAGTCGTCTTGGTATTTCGCCCGCTACGCCAGCCCGAACTACGAACAGGGCATGGTCGACCCGGCCGCGGCCAACCACTGGCTGCCGGTGGATCAGTATATCGGCGGCATCGAGCACGCCATCCTGCACCTGCTCTACGCGCGCTTCTTCCACAAGCTGATGCGTGACGAAGGCCTGGTCAGCTCCAACGAGCCGTTCAAGAACCTGCTGACCCAGGGCATGGTGGTCGCCGACACCTACTACCGCACCCTGGAAAACGGCGGCAAGGACTGGTTCAACCCGGCCGACGTGATCGTCGAGCGTGATGCCAAGGCCAAGATCATCGGCGCGAAGCTGGCCAGCGATGGTCTGCCGGTGGAAATCGGCGGCACCGAGAAGATGTCCAAGTCGAAGAACAACGGCGTCGACCCGCAGGCCATGATCGATGCATACGGCGCAGATACCTGCCGCCTGTTCATGATGTTCGCCTCGCCCCCGGACATGAGCCTGGAGTGGTCCGACTCCGGCGTCGAGGGCGCCAGCCGCTTCCTGCGTCGCGTCTGGCGTCTGGCTCATGCACATGTCAGCGCTGGCGTCGCAGGCACGCTGGACACCGCCAGCCTGAGCGACGAGCAGAAGGCCGTACGCCGCGCGATCCATCTCGCCATCAAGCAGGCCAGCGTCGATGTCGGCCAGCATCACAAATTCAACACCGCCATCGCCCAGGTGATGACGCTGATGAACGTGCTGGAGAAAGCCGCGACCGCCAGCGAGCAGGATCGCGCGCTGTTGCAGGAGGGCCTGGAAACGGTCGCCCTGCTGCTCGCACCGATCACACCGCACATCTCTCACGAACTGTGGCAGCGACTCGGCAAACAGGGCGCGATCATTGACGCGCAATGGCCGAAGGTCGACGAGTCCGCCCTGGTGCAGGACAGCCTGACGCTGGTGGTACAGGTCAACGGCAAGCTGCGCGGGCAGATCGAAGTGCCGGCTGCGGCCACCCGCGAGGAAGTCGAGGCCGCGGCCCGTGGCAATGAGAACGTGCTGCGCTTCACCGAGGGCCTGACGATCCGCAAGGTCATCGTGGTGCCGGGCAAGCTGGTCAACATCGTCGCTAACTGATTCGGCCCCGGCGCATGCGCCGGGCCTGCAAGGGGATAACAAGATGAACAAACGGAATCTGGTGGTGCTGGGCCTGACACTGCTGCTGAGCGCTTGCGGCTTCCAGCTGCGCGGCACCGGTGACGTGGAGTTCGGTCTCAAGGAGATCGACCTGCAGGCCCGCAACAGCTACGGCGAAACGGTTCAGCAGCTCGAAGACCTGCTCAAGAGCAATGGCGTGCGGGTTTACCCGGGCGCCAAGTACAGCCTGAACCTTGCCCGCGAGCAGACCCGCCAGCGCACCGCCAGCTACACCAGCTCGGCACGCAGCGCCGAGTATGAGCTGACCAGCACCCTCGATTACGAATTCCTCGGCCCGCAGAACATGCTGCTGCTCGAGGACAGCATCGAAGTGCAGAAGGTCTACGTGCACGACAGCAACAACCTGATCGGCTCGTCCCAGGAAGGCGATCAGCTGCGCCAGGAAATGCGCCGCGAGCTGCTGCAGCAGCTGACCCTGCGTATCCAGCGCATCACCCCGGCGCAGCTCGACCGCCTGCAACAGGAAGCCGAAGCCAAGGCCCGCGCCGAGGCTGAAGCTATGGAAGCTGCCCGTCGTGCCCAGGACGCGCAGCCGCAACAGTCGCCCATCCAGCTGCCCATCCAGTAACAGGTAACGGGGGCCTCAAGGCCCCCGTCTTCGCACCATGAAGCTTTCTCCCGCTCAGCTCGGCAAACACCTGCAAGGCCCGCTGGCGCCCGTGTACGTCGTCTGTGGCGACGAGCACCTGCTGTGCCAGGAAGCCTGCGATGCGATCCGCACAGCGACCCGAGCGCAGGGCTTCAGTGAGCGTCAGGTCTTTCACGTGGAGACCGGCTTCGACTGGAGCCAGTTGATCGAAGCCGGTGCGAGTCTTTCGCTGTTCGCCGAGAAGCGCCTGCTCGAACTGCGCATCCCCAACGGCAAGCCCGGTGACAAGGGTGCCGCGGCGCTGCTGGAATATCTGGCCCGCCCCGCCGAGGACACCGTGCTGCTGGTCAGTCTGCCCAAGCTCGACGGCAGCACCCAGAAGACCAAGTGGGCCAAGGCGCTGATCGATGGCAAGGACGTGCAGTTCCTGCAGATCTGGCCAGTGGATGCCGCGCAGCTGCCGCAGTGGATACGTCAGCGGCTGGCCCAGGCGGGCCTGTCCGCGGACCAGGAAGCCGTCGAACTGATCAGCGCCCGGGTCGAAGGCAACCTGTTGGCCGCGGCGCAGGAAATCGAAAAGCTCAAGCTGCTGGCCGAAGCCGGACAGGTCACCGCGGAAACCGTCCAGGCCGCGGTGGCTGATAGCGCCCGTTACGATGTATTCGGCCTGATCGACGCAGCACTGCACGGCCAGGCGGCCCATGCGCTGCACATGCTGGAGGGCCTGCGCGGTGAAGGCGTCGAGGCGCCGGTGATCCTCTGGGCGCTGGCCCGCGAACTGCGCCTGCTGGCCAATATTGCGCAGCAATATGCCCAGGGCACTCCGCTCGAGCGTGCCTTCAGCCAGGCCCGCCCGCCGGTCTGGGATAAGCGTCGCCCGCTGGTTTCCAAAGCACTGCAAAGGCATGACGCGGCCGGCTGGAACCAGTTGCTGAGAGACGCGCAACGCATCGACGAGCAGATCAAGGGCCAGGCCGCCGGGGATCCCTGGATCGGTCTGGCGGACATTTGCCTGCAACTGAGTGGCCGCCGGATCGGTACCTGACGAGCGAATCGCGGAGAGCGAATTCACGCCGCGGCGCACTGGACATTTTTTGTACAAGGCCTATGATTCCCTCGCCCGATAGCGGGCCATTTGAGGGAGTCGAAATGAGCACACGCAAGAAACGGCCGAACAAGGCCAAGCACCTGGTTGCGCAACCCCTGTTCCGCCTCCGCCAGGAAACGCCGAAAAAAGGCAAAGGCAGCTACCGCCGCGAAGCCTCCCAGTCCACCAACTGGGAGGCTTCGGTCCTTCTGGCAGCCTGAAAACCCAACACCGCCAAAGCGTGATAATGTCTGCGGCCGACGACACGTTTCGAGAGCGGTGCATGTATCACACCTTCGTTCCCGTTCTGCTGCTACGTACCCTGGTTGCCGCTTCGGCGATGAGCCTGGTCGTTGCCTGTGCAGCCGAACCCCTCGCGCAGTCCACTCTGGTCAGCAACGTCCCCGCCGCCAGCCAGCCTAGCGACGCCACCATCGCCGATGTCCGTTCGGAAGCCACTCACCTGAGCTTCAGCCAGTGGCGCGAGCAGTTCCGCGCTGAAGCCCTTGCGGCCGGTATCTCCGCCGCGACCTTCGACCAGGCCTTCGCCGGCGTCCAGCCCGATCCAGCGGTGATCGAGGCGGACCGTAGCCAGCCCGAGTTCACCCGGCCCGTCTGGCAGTACCTGGAAGGCGCCATTTCGCCACAGCGCGTGCGCAGCGGCCGCCGCTTGCTTAGCGAGCACGCCACCACACTGGATCAGATCGAGGCCCGCTACGGCGTCGATCGCGAAACCCTGGTTGCCGTCTGGGGACTGGAAAGCAGCTTCGGCCAGATCATGGGCGACAAATCGGTGATTCGTTCCCTTGCGACCCTCGCCCACGAGGGTCGCCGTCCGGCATTCGCCAAGAGTCAGCTGATTGCAGCGCTGGACATCCTCCAGCACGGCGACGTCGCGCCACAGCGCATGCGCGGCTCCTGGGCTGGTGCCATGGGGCAGACGCAGTTCATTCCGACCACCTACAACACCCATGCCGTGGATTTCGATGGCGACGGCAAGCGCGATATCTGGAACAGCTCGGCCGACGCCCTTGCCTCCGCCGCGCATTACCTTCAGGCATCCGGCTGGAAACAGGGTAAGGCCTGGGGCTTCGAGGTAGAGCTACCCGAAGGGTTCGACTACGCCTTGGCCGACACCGAGATTCGCAAGCCGCTGGCCGAATGGCGCAGCCTCGGCCTGCGCAACCTGCCCGGCGACCAGGAAGAAGCCAACGCCAGCCTGCTGCTGCCTGCCGGCCATCGTGGCCCGGCATTCCTCATCATGGACAATTTCCGCGCCATCCTGCGCTACAACAACTCCTCGGCATATGCCCTGGCGATCGGCCTGCTGGCAGAGAATTTCCAGGGCAAAGGCGAGGTCGCGGGCAGCTGGCCACGCGGCGAACAGCCACTCAGCCGCTCCGAGCGCCTTGAACTGCAGGAACGTCTCGTCGCTCAGGGCTTCGACCCGGGCACCCCAGACGGCATCATCGGCGCCAATACCCGCAAGGCTATCCGCGGCTTCCAGCAACGCCTGGGTTGGCCGGCCGATGGCCATCCCACTCAGGAGCTGCTCGGGCGACTGCGCGCCCACAACTGATCGAATTGGGCTTGGCGCAATACACAAAAGCCCCGGCAGACTGCCGGGGCTTTTTTTATACCTGCAACAGGGTCAGTGTTTGATGGCTACTTCGTAGAGGTAGTCCGGCAGCGGGTCGATGATTACCTGCTGGCCTTGATAGTGGGCCTTCACTGCCTCGCGCGCGACCACGCCATGTGGCACGCGCTGATCACCACCAAGGCGCTGGCGTGCGCGGTAGTCGATCACGCAGCCGTCGGTCTCGACCCAGAAGTGCGGTGAAACCACCTTACCGTCCAGTTCGACCTGCCCCAACATCGCTCGGTATGGAATGTGCTGCTTGGCCAGCCGCGTCACCACCAAGCGGCTCATCGCGTCGCACTCGACCTTCGCGGCATCCAGATCGTCAAGCAAGTCCTTCAATTGGGGTTCGTTCATCTGCAGTGGCCCTCGGTTGGCCTCATGGTGTAAACGAACGCCACTATAGACCAAAGTCTAATGCGGCGTAATGCCGCAATTTTCTTGCCAACCGTTTGGCAGTCCCCGCGCCATGCGCTTTCGCAAGGCGCATGGCGGACGGAAAAGAAAAAACCGCGCAGACAGCCTGAACTGTCTGCGCGGTCTTCAAGAGCCGCAACAACTTTACGGTTTCAGTCTTTTTTGGCTCCGTGCGCCTGCTGATCGGCATGGTACGACGAGCGCACCAGCGGGCCTGAGGCGATGTTCTTGAAGCCCATCTTCATCCCCTCTTCGGCAAACCAGGCGAAGGTGTCGGGATGAACGAAGCGCTGCACCGGGAGGTGGTTACGCGAAGGCTGCAGGTACTGACCCAGGGTCAGCATGTCGATATCGTGCTCGCGCATGCGGTGCATGACCTCGATGACCTCCTCGTCGGTCTCGCCGAGGCCAAGCATCAGTCCCGACTTGGTCGGCACGCCCGGCACGCGCTGCTTGAACTTCTCCAGAAGATCCAGTGACCACTCGAAATCCGAGCCCGGCCGCGACGACTTGTATAGCCGCGGTACGGTCTCCAGATTGTGGTTGAACACATCCGGCGGCTCGCTGGCAGTGATATCCAAAGCGATATCCATGCGCCCACGGTAGTCGGGCACCAGGGTTTCCAGCTGGATCGACGGCGACAGCTTGCGAATCTCGCGCAGGCAATCGGCAAAGTGCTGGGCGCCACCGTCGCGCAGATCGTCGCGATCCACCGAGGTGATGACCACGTACTTCAGGCGCATGTCGGCGATGGCCTGGGCCAGGTTCTTCGGCTCATCCGGGTCCAGCGCATTCGGCCGGCCGTGGCCGACGTCGCAGAACGGGCAGCGACGGGTGCAGATGTCGCCCATGATCATGAAGGTCGCGGTTCCGCTGGAGAAGCACTCGCCCAGGTTGGGGCAGGAGGCTTCCTCGCAGACGCTGTGCAGTTTGTGCTTGCGCAGGGTCTGCTTGATCTGGTCGACCTCCGGGGAAACCGGAATGCGCACGCGAATCCAGTCCGGCTTCTTCGGCAGCTCATCGGTGGGGATGATCTTCACCGGAATCCGCGCAACCTTCTCGGCACCACGCAGTTTGACGCCAGCCTCTACCTTGGCCGGGCGCTTGCCTGCCGTTTCTACACTACTCATATGCTTCGATTCCGCCCGCGAGGGTCTTCTGTTGCGCGTATCCGAGCTGCCGGACCAGATGACCACGCAGTCGATCGGCCACTTCAGAGATGTCGATCGGCCCGATCAGGTCACGCAGCTGGGTCATGGGCAGCCCTGCATAACCGCAGGGGTTGATGCGCCGGAAAGGTTCGAGATCCATGTCCACGTTCAGCGCCAGGCCGTGGAAGGAACGGCCATTGCGAATGCGCAGGCCCAGAGACGCGATCTTCGCACCGTTGACGTAAACGCCCGGCGCATCCGCTTTGGCAGCCGCCTCGATGCCATAGCTGGCGAGCAGATCGATCAGGCTCTGCTCGATACGACTCACCAGCTCGCGCACACCGATACCGAGTCGGCGCACATCGAGCAACAGATAACCAACCAGTTGGCCGGGCCCGTGATAGGTCACCTGACCGCCTCGATCCACCTGCACTACCGGAATTTCGCCAGGGAACAGCAGGTGCTCGGCCTTGCCGGCCTGGCCCTGAGTGAATACGGGCGGGTGCTGCAGCAGCCAGATTTCGTCGCCACTGTCTGCATCGCGCGTGTTGGTGAAGTGCTGCATGGCCTGCCAGGCAGTCCGGTACTCGATCTGGCCGAGCTCACGCACGCCCACTTCGAGGGTCATCACAGCACCATGTGAACACGGCCAGTGGCGCGCAGGTCGACGTGAATGGCCTGCAGCTGCTCTACGCCGGTGGCGGTGATCAGCACCTGCAGCGAAAGGAATCGCCCGTTGCGGCTGTCGCGGGTGACGACAGTGGTTTCGTCGAAATCCGGCGCGTGGCGCTGGATGACTTCGATCACGACCTCACGGAAGCCTTCGCCAGCGTCGCCGATCACCTTGATCGGGTAGCGCTCGCAGGGAAAGTCAATCTTGGGGGCTGCGACATCTTGGTTATCGGTCATGGGCGTAACGGACTCGTGATCCGCACGTGCGCCGCGGCGGGATCAGCCGCGGTGCACTCGCGCGTGGTCAGTTGAACAGGCTGTAGAAGAAGAGGCGAATGCTATCCCAAAACCGGCGGAACAGCCCACCCTCTTCGATGGTTTCCAGCGCGACCAGGTCGGTGCTGCGAACCACCTTGTCCTCCAGCTTGACCTCGACCTTGCCGATGACGTCACCCTGCTGGATCGGTGCGGTGAGTGTGCCGTTGAAGCTCATGACCGCTTGCAACTTCTCTGCCTGGCCACGCGGCAGGGTCATGGTCAGGTCCTGTGCCAAGCCCGCCTTAAGCTTGTCCTGCTGGCCTTTCCAGACCTGCGCCTGAGCCAGCTCGGTGCCCTTCTGGTAGAAGGTGCGGGTCTCGAAGAAGCGGAAGCCATAGGTCAGCAGCTTCTGCGTCTCCGCCGCGCGGGCCTGCTCGCTGTCGGTACCGAACACCACCGAGATCAGGCGCATGTTGTCACGCACGGCAGAGGCCACCAGGCAGTAGCCGGCCTCTTCGGTATGACCGGTTTTCAGGCCGTCGACGGTCTTGTCGCGCCACAGCAACAGGTTGCGGTTGGGCTGCTTGATGTTGTTCCAGAAGAACTCTTTCTGCGCGTAGATGGCGTAGTGCGCTGGGTCTTCGTAGATGATCGCGCGAGCCAGCTTGGCCATGTCGTTGGCCGAGGAATAATGATCCGGGTCCGGCAGGCCGGTGGCGTTCATGAAATGGCTATTGGCCATGCCCAGGCGCTGGGCCGTGCTGTTCATCAGGTCGGCAAAGGCCTCTTCGCTGCCGGCGATGTGCTCGGCCATGGCGACGCTGGCATCGTTGCCCGACTGAATGATGATGCCATGCAGCAGATCGTCGACCGAGACCTGCGTGTTGACCTGGATGAACATCCGCGAGCCGCCGGTACGCCAGGCCTTCTCGCTCACCGTGACCATGTCGCTGTCGCTGATCTGGCCCTTCTGGATTTCCAGGGTGGCGATGTAGGCGGTCATCAGCTTGGTCAGGCTCGCCGGCGGCAGGCGCTCGTCACCGTTGTGCTCGACCAGTACTTCGCCGCTGGCCGCGTCCATCAGCATGTAGGACTTGGCCGCCAGTTGCGGGGCGGACGGTACGATCTGCGCTGCCCAGACGGTCGGGGTGACCGTCAGCACTGCCAGGACTATGAAGCGTTGCACGAGGCTGGTGATGTTCATCCGAATCTCAAGTTAGTCAGGTAAAACGAAGGCAAGGTTTGCAGCGGTCAGTCAGCGGCAACGCGCCGCGGCTGTCCGAGGTTGGCCAGGCGTACGCTCTCTTCGAGCTGCATGGCCTCATCCGGTGTGTCGATGGGCCCCAGGCGCACGCGGTGCAGGGTCTGCTGGTTGTGTACCACCGAGCTGATGAACACCGGGGCAGAGACCACGCCGCTCAGCTTGTCCTTGAGCAACTGCGCTGCATCCGGATTGGCGAAGGCGCCAACCTGGAGAAACAGGCCAGAGGCTGCGGGCGAAGCGTTTTTTTTTGCATCGACTTCCAGCGGCACCGTGGCCGCAGCGTGCTGCTGGGGCGGCGGCGTGTACTGTTCGATCGGCTGCGCGACATTGCTGGCGGGCTTGCTCGCAACCATCTCCGGCTGCGCCATCATCGTCGGCACCGGTCGGCCCTGGTCGGCCCACCATTGCTGAGGGTCGATGCCTTCGACCTTTACCCGCGCCGTTCCGCTCTCGGCATAGCCGAGCTTCTTCGCCGCGGCGAAAGACAGATCGATGATCCGATCGGAGTAGAACGGACCACGGTCATTGACGCGCAAGACCACGGTGCGCCCGTTATCCAGATTGGTGACCTTGACGTAAGTGGGCAAGGGCAGCGTCTTGTGCGCCGCGCTCATGCCATAAAGGTCGTACTTCTCGCCATTGGCGGTGGGCTGGCCGTGAAACTTGGTGCCATACCAGGATGCCGTCCCGGTAGCCGAATAACGTCGACCATCGCTGATTGGAAAGTAGGTCTTGCCCAGCACCGTATAGGGATTGGCCTTGTAACGGCCGTAATGTGGCATCGGCGTGGCATCGGGGATCTGCGAAACGTCGACGTCCCACCAGGGCGCGCCGTCCTTGTGCGGACGGCTGTAGTCGCCGGGACCACTGATACCGGTACTCTTGCTTGGTGCACTGCTCGGTGTCGGCGTCGATGAGCAGCTCGCCAGCAGCGCCCCGGCGACACCCAGCGCGACCAGCCTTGTCCAGATCACGGTCATTGTTCGCCTCGCGCTTCGGCCAGCAGCTGGGACAGCTGATGCACGGCCATCGCATACATCACGCTACGGTTGTAGCGGGTAATGACATAGAAATTCGGCAGGCCCAGCCAGTACTCATCACCCTCTGCGCCATCCAGGCGGAAAGCGGTAATGGCCGTATCGTCGGCCACCGACTTGTCAAACTGCCAGCCCAGGCTACGCAGTTCGCCGGCATTCTTCTGCGACTCCAGGCCGACGGTCAGCCCTTCTTCATAACGCTCGCCGCCTACCTTGGCCCGCGCCACCACCGGCTCGCCCGCAGCCCAGCCATGTTGCTTGAAGTAACTGGCCGCACTGCCGATGGCATCGGTGGGGTTGTTCCAGATATCGATGTGCCCGTCGCCGTCGAAATCCACCGCGTAGGCGCGGAAGCTGCTCGGCATGAACTGCGGCAGTCCCATCGCACCCGCGTAGGAGCCCTTGAGCGTAAGCGGGTCGACCTGCTCCTCACGGGTCAGCAGCAGGAACTCCTTGAGCTGCTGACGGAAAAACGGCTGACGCGGAGGGTAATCGAAGCCCAGCGTCGACAGCGCATCGATCACCCGATGGCTACCGGTATTGCGGCCGTAGAAGGTTTCCACGCCGATGATCGCGACGATGATTTCCGCCGGCACGCCGTATTCGGTTTCCGCACGAGTCAGCGCGGCTTCGTTCTCCCGCCAGAAATCGACGCCCTGGGCGATGCGCGAGTCGGTGAGGAAGATAGGTCGGTATTCCTTCCACGGCTTGACCCGCTCCGCAGGACGCGAAATGGCATCGAGAATCGCCTGCTTGCGCTCGGCCTGCTTGAACAGGTCACGCAGCTGCTCGTCGGCAAATCCGTAGTCGCGGGTCATCTCCGCGATGAACTCGTCCACGTTGGCGCCGGTGTAATCGGCCGCCTGCAGCGGCAGGCTTCCCAGCACAGCGCCGGCCAAAGCCACGCCCCCTAGCATCCGCGCCATCAAGCCACGCCGTAATGAAGTCAACAAATTCACTCTCGTCAAACCTGCGCGATCCACTTGCGATGGGTGTGGATCGACATCAAAACCCCGAACCCTGACAGCAGGGTCACCAATGAAGTTCCGCCATAACTAATGAAGGGCAACGGCACCCCCACCACCGGCAACAGCCCACTGACCATACCGATATTGACGAAAACGTAAACAAAGAAGGTCATCGTCAGCGCACCGGCCAGCAGTTTTCCAAACAGCGTTTGCGCCTGCACGGTGATAACAAGGCCACGGGTGATCAGCAGACCATACACCACCAGCAGCAGGCAGACCCCGACCAGGCCGAACTCTTCAGCGAGCACGGCGATGATAAAGTCCGTGTGGCTTTCCGGCAAAAAATCCAGGTGCGACTGCGTGCCTGCCAGCCAGCCTTTGCCGAACACCCCTCCCGAACCGATCGCCGCCTTCGACTGGATGATGTTCCAGCCAGTGCCCAGCGGATCGCTTTCCGGATCGAGAAAAGTCAGCACCCGCTGCTTCTGATAGTTGTGTAGCACGAAGTACCACATTGCCACCGCGATGGGAGCTACCGCCGCCACTGCTCCAATGATCCAGCGCCAGCGCAGGCCTGCGATGAAAAGAACGAACGCTCCAGACCCTAGAATCAACAACGATGTGCCTAGATCGGGTTGCTTTAGAATTAGAACAAAAGGCACGAAGATCAACGCCAGGCTGACCGCGGTGTGCTTCACGCCTGGCGGCAAGCTGCGCGAGGACAGATACCAGGCGATGGTCATCGGCATGATGATCTTCATGAACTCCGACGGCTGGAAGCGGATCACTCCTGGAATATTGATCCAGCGCGTCGCCCCCATTGCCGTATACCCTACGAATTCGACGGCCAACAGCAGTACCACCACAGCCAGATAGGCCAACGGCACCCAGCGCGCCATGAACCGAGGCTCGAGTTGCGCTATTACCAGCATGGCGCCAAGACCTATGCCGAAAGACGTAGCCTGCTTGATGACCAGATCCCAGTTCTTGCCGCTGGCCGAATACAGAATGAACAGCCCTCCTGCAGCCAGAACCAACAACAGCACCAAAAGGAGCCCGTCGATATGCAGCCGTTGCAGCAGGCTGGCACGACGTCGCATCACATCTTCACGCGAAAGAGTGCGGTCAAAATTGCCACTCATGGCTTCTTCCCTTCGGCGGTCAGCGCCGGGGCGAACTCGGGCTTGAGCACGCCCTCCTCGTTCAGCAGCCAGGCGTCCATGACCTGCTTGGCCACCGGCGCGGCGACGCCCGAACCGGATTCGCCGTTCTCGACCATCACCGCCACGGCGATCTGCGGGTCATGCACCGGCGCGAAGGCGACGAACAGCGCATGGTCCCGATGGCGTTCGGCCAGCTTGGCACTGTCGTATTTCTCGCCCTGGCGGATCGCGACCACCTGGGCGGTACCGCTCTTGCCGGCAATACGATACGCCGCGCTGTCACCGACCTTCCTTGCCGTACCCCGCGCGCCATGCAGAACCTGCTCCATGCCGTGGGTCGCGTAGTCCCAGAAGCGCGGATCGCGAAGCTGGATGTCCGGAACCGGATCATGATCCACCGGCGCTTCACTACCGACGCTGCGCGCCAGATGCGGCCGAATCCACTTGCCGCGGGTCGCCACTAGCGCCGTCGCCTGGGCCAGCTGCAGCGGCGTGGCCTGCATGTAACCCTGGCCGATACCGAGAATCACTGTTTCACCGGGATACCAGGGCTGGCGATAGCGCGCCCGTTTCCAGTCGCGCGACGGCATCAGGCCCGCCGTCTCCTCGTGCATGTCCAGGGATACGCGCTGCCCCAGGCCGAAGCGGGTCATGTATTCGTGCATGCGATCGACGCCCAGCTTGTGGGCCATGTCGTAGAAGTAGGTGTCGTTGGAGCGGGCGATGGCCAGGTCCAGGTCCACCCAGCCGTCGCCGTTGCGGTTCCAGTTGCGGTACTTGTGCTTCACGTTCGGCAGTTGGAAAAAGCCCGGATCGAACACGCGACTGTTCGGCGTGATCACGCCAGCATCGAGGCCGGCAACGGCCATCATTGGCTTGATGGTCGAGCCGGGCGGGTAAAGGCCGCGCAGCACACGGTTGAACAACGGACGATCAATAGAGTCGCGCAGTTCACCGTAATCCTTGAAGCTGATACCGGTGACGAACAGGTTGGGGTTGAAGCTCGGCTGACTGACCATCGCCACCACCTCGCCGGTGCTCGGCAGCAGCGCGACGATTGCACCGCGACGACCACCGAGCGCCGCTTCTGCGGCCTCCTGCAGGTCGAGATCGAGCGACAGCGTGATGTCCTTGCCCGGTATCGGATCGGTACGCTTGAGCACGCGCAAGACCCTGCCGCGGGCATTGGTTTCGACCTCTTCGTAGCCGACCTGGCCGTGCAGCTCGTCCTCGTAGAATTTCTCGATACCGGTCTTGCCGACATGGTGCGTGCCGCTGTAATTGACCGGGTCGAGCTGCTTGAGCTCTTGTTCGTTGATTCGCCCGACATAGCCTACCGAGTGCGCGAAGTGCGGACCCTGCGGGTAATGCCGGACCAGCTGCGCCGCCACCTCGACCCCAGGCAGGCGGAACTGATTCACGGCAATGCGCGCAATCTGCTCCTCGGACAGCTCATACATGATCGGTACCGGCTCGAATGGCCGACGCCCCTGCAACACGCGTTTCTCGAACAGCCCGCGCTCTTCCTCGCTGAGCTCCAGCACCTCGACCACGCCATCGAGCACAGTCTTCCAGTCGCCGGCGCGTTCGCGGGTGACGGTCAGGCTGAAGCTGGGGCGGTTGTCGGCGATAACCCTGCCCTTGCGGTCGAAGATCAATCCGCGATTGGGCGGAATCGGCTGCACGTGGACGCGGTTGTTCTCCGACAGCGTCGAATGGTGCTCGAACTGCACCACCTGCAGGTAGTACATCCTCGATACCAGCACACCGATCAACAGCAACACGAACGCAAGGCCGACGATGACGCGCCGGCGCACCAGCACGGCGTCCTTCTCGTGATCCTTGAGTTGAATCGGTTGCGGCATCTTGAAGGGGTTCGCGGACTACTTGTGATAGGGATGACCGGACAGCAGCGTCCAGGCGCGGTAGATCTGTTCGCCGATCAGGATTCGCACCAGCGGATGAGGCAGGGTCAGCGGCGACAGCGACCAGCGTTGCTCGCTGCGCGCGCAAACCTCGGGTGCCAGCCCTTCCGGACCGCCGACCATGAGGTTGACGTTGCGTGCATCGAGCCGCCAGCGCTCGATTTCCGCCGCCAGCTGCTCGGTGCTCCACGGCTTGCCATGTACTTCGAGCGTGACAATGCGCTCGCCTGGCTGAACCTTGCCCAGCATGGCCTCGCCTTCCTGGCGAATCAACCGCGCCACGTCGGCGTTCTTGCCACGGGTATTGAGCGCGATCTCATGCAGCTCCAGCGGTAGCTCGGACGGCAGGCGCTTGGCATATTCCTGCCAACCATCCTCGACCCAACGTGGCATCTTCGAGCCGACCGCAATCAGCTTGATACGCACGGCTTATTCCGGGTCGTGAGCGTGCTGCGCGCGGCTCTGCTCGGCGCCCTGCCAGAGACGTTCCAGATCGTAGAACTGGCGGGTCGGCACCTGCATCACATGGACGACGACATCGCCCAGGTCGAGCAACGCCCACTCACCGCCTTCGAGGCCCTCGCTGCCAAGCGGGCGAACGCCCTGCTCCTTGACCTGCTCCAGCACGTTTTCGACGAGCGACTTGACGTGCCGGCTGGAACTGCCGCTGGCGATGATCATGTAATCGGTGACACTGGTCTTGCCGCGCACATCGATGGTGGTGATGTCCTGGCCTTTCAGATCTTCCAGGGCGGCAACCGCCAGCTGGACCAACTCTTCAGTTTGCATAACGTGAAAACAACCTCAGTTCGACGCCCGGTACAGTCCGTGCGCGTTGATATAAGCCAGTACGGCATCGGGAACCAGGAATCGGACCGACTTGCCGCTGGCCAGCAATTGGCGAATCTGTGTGGCAGACACTTCCAACGGTGTCTGCCAGACGAAGGCAATCTGCCCGCTACCCCCGCAAAGCACCTGGGGATCGGGCACGCTGCGTGCGGCGAGCAGATCGCGCAGCACCTGCGGCGCCTCGCTGCCGGCATCCGGGCGTTGCAGGACGAGGATATGGCAATAGTCGAGCAGCTCTTCCCAGCGATGCCAGGTTGGCAGGCCGCAGAAGGCATCCCAGCCCACCACCAGCAACAACTGATCCTCCTCGCCCAGCTCGGCGCGCAGGGAAATCAGCGTGTCGATGGTGTAGGACGGCTTCTCCCGCTCCAGCTCACGAGCGTCCACACAAAGTGGCGGCAGGTCTTGCACCGCCAGGCGAACCATTGCCAGGCGATCCTGCGCCGAACAATTGGGGGTGTCACGGTGCGGCGGACGCGCATTGGGTATCAGCCGCAGCTCGTCGAGATCGAACATCTCGGCCACTTCCAGCGCCCCGCGCAAGTGACCGATGTGTACCGGATCGAAGGTGCCGCCGAGTATACCGATGCGCCGGGCGCCGCTGCCTTGGCTCATCAGGTACGGACGTGGCCGTCGCCAAACACCACGTACTTCTCGCTAGTCAGCCCTTCCAGACCGACCGGACCACGGGCATGAAGCTTGTCAGTGGAGATGCCGATCTCCGCGCCCAGGCCATACTCGAAGCCATCGGCGAAACGCGTCGAGGCGTTGACCATCACCGAAGCGGAGTCCACCTCGGTGAGGAAGCGCCGGGCATCGGTGAAATTTTCGGTGACGATCGCGTCGGTGTGTTGCGAGCCGTAGCGATTAATGTGCTCGATGGCGGCATCCAGCGAATCGACGATGCGGATCGACAGGATCGGTGCGTTGTACTCGGTGGACCAGTCTTCTTCGCTGGCCTCCAGCACATCGCCGCCAAGCAGCGCCTGGGTTCGCGCACAGCCACGCAACTCAACGCCCTTCTCGCGATAGATGGCCGCCAGTGCCGGCAGCACCCGATCGGCGATGCCCTGGTGAACCAGCAGCGTCTCCATGGTGTTGCACGGCGCGAAGCGCTGGGTCTTGGCGTTGTCGGCGACGCGAACGGCCTTGTCCACGTCCGCCGCCACGTCGATGTAGACATGGCAAATGCCGTCCAGGTGCTTGATCACCGGCACCCGGGCGTCGCGGCTGATGCGCTCGATCAGACCCTTGCCGCCGCGCGGTACGATCACATCGACGTATTCCGGCATGCTGATCAGCGCGCCGACCGCGGCCCGGTCAGTGGTCTCCACGACCTGCACCGCCGCTGCCGGCAGCCCGGCTTCGGCCAGGCCAAGCTGGATGCAGCGGGCGATGGCCTGATTGGAATGGATCGCCTCGGAACCACCGCGCAGGATGGTCGCATTGCCCGACTTCAGGCACAGGCTGGCGGCGTCGATGGTCACGTTCGGCCGCGACTCGTAGATGATCCCGACCACGCCCAGCGGCACGCGCATCTTGCCGACCTGAATGCCCGAAGGCATGTAGCGCATGTCGCGAATCTCGCCGATCGGGTCCGGCAGCGCGGCGACCTGGCGCAGCCCTTCGATCATGCCGTCGATCACCTTGGGCGTCAGCGCAAGACGATCGAGCATCGCCGCGTCCAGACCGTTGGCGCGGCCACCGGCAAGGTCCCGCTCGTTGGCACTGACCAACTCGTCGCGGGCTGCGTCGAGCGCGGCGGCGGCGGCCTGCAGGGCACGGTTCTTCTGCGCCGTGCTGGCGCGCGCAAGCACCCGCGAGGCCTCGCGCGCGGCGCGGCCCAGGCGGTTCATGTAATCGAGTACGGACTCGGTCATGGATCTAGCTGGCCTGACTGAAGGGAAAGCGGCTGATTATAGCCACCCCGACCGCCCGCGCACAGCGGCGCCGGGCGAAAGGCGCTCGAATGCATGCGCGGACAGCGCTACGAACCAGCCAGCACGGCGCAGTATCCTCGCGCCGAGGAAACCCACCACCCTTTCGTCAGGTCGAAAGGCGATCTCGATTCAAGGAAATTCGCATGAGCCAGTGGCTCGACACCCTTACCCAATGGCTCGCCAGTCACCCGCAATGGTTGGGCCTGGCAGTACTGGTCCTCGCCTGCATGGAATGCCTGGCAGTTATCGGACTGATCATTCCGGGCACCGTTCTCATGTTTGCCGTCGCCATGCTTGCTGGCAGCGGCATACTGACGCTTGGGGAAACCCTGCTGCTGGGCTTTATCGGCGGACTGATCGGCGACCTGCTTTCCTATGCCCTCGGTCGACGCTATCACCAGGGCATTCGCAGCTTGCGAGGCCTGCGCGACCATCCCGAGTGGCTGGTGCAGGCCGAGCACTACTTTCAGCGCTACGGCGTAGCCAGCCTGCTGGTCGGCCGCTTCATCGGCCCGCTGCGTCCCATGCTGCCGATGACCGCCGGCATGCTCGACATGCCGTTCGGACGCTTCCTGCTGGTCAGCCTGTGTGCTGCCGCCGGCTGGTCGATGGCTTATCTGCTGCCCGGTTGGAGCGCAGGAGCCGCCATCCGCCTGCCGCTGGAGGAGGGTTTCTGGAGCGAAGCCGGGATAGTGGTCGGCGCGCTGCTGACGCTGATCGCGGCAACTGCATTCGGCAGCCTGCGCGGCTTGCGTTGGGTCAGCGCACTGTCGGCCGGCCTCGGCGTTGCCATCCTGCTCGGTCTGTTTTTCGGCTGGCCGCACCTGAAGGAACTCGACGAAGGCCTGCTGGCAGTGATCCAGGGCGCACGCAGCACCACCTTCGACCGCATCATGGTGATCGTCACCCGCGCCGGGGACTTTCACACCCAACTGTGGGCCGCGGTATTGCTATGTTTGCTGCTTCTGGTCGCACGCCAATGGCGCGCCGCCCTGTTCGCCATTCTCACGCTGCTGGGCACGGCCCTGGCCAACGGCGCCCTGAAGGCCACCTTTGCCCGCGTTCGCCCGGAAGTACTGATGGAGCCGCTGAGCAGCTACAGTTTTCCCAGCGGGCACAGCTCAGCGGCGTTTGCCTTCTTCCTCACCCTCGGCGTGCTCGCCGGTCGCGGCCAGCCACCGCGCCTGCGCCTTGCCTGGCTGGTCCTCGCCAGCTTGCCGGCGACGGCGATCGCACTCTCGCGGGTCTATCTCGGTGTGCACTGGACCACCGACGTCACGGCTGGCGCCCTGTTGGCCGCAAGCATCTGCGCCGCCAGCCTGACCCTGGTGCAATGGCGCAGCCCGCTGCACGCAATGGCACCGAGAGTCTGGTGGCTGATCCTGCCGGCCTGTCTGGGCCTGCTCGGCGCATTCAGCGTCTGGGCCCTGCCGACAGCGATGCAGATGTATCGGCATCAGTGATTGCTCCCTCAAGCGTGTGATCCGAAATTTTTTTCTGGTGCGAAACAGGAATGTGCGAGGCGTCGTTGCGTATATCGCGCCACCAGCGGAAAGTCCGCACCTTGGCAGAGCAGCCTTCCGCCGTTGAGTTTCGGATAACTCAATAACTGTCCAGGGACCAGGATATTCCGATGCGCGAGTCACGCCTTCTAACTTTCAGCACCCACGATGCCTTAGAGCTTTCCTACCGCCAATGGCCCGCGCTTTCGTCCACAGGGCCTACAAGGCGGGCCGTCGTCATGTTCCATCGCGGACATGAGCATTCCGGCCGGCTGGCCCACCTCGTTGATGAGCTCGACCTTCCTGACTGCGATTTCTTTGCCTGGGATGCGCGCGGGCACGGTCTGTCGCCTGGCACCCGTGGAGACAGCCCGAGCTTCGCGACGAGCGTACGAGACGTGCAGACGTTCATTGACATCGGCTCTATGCACTGCATCAAAGAGGAAGACCTGGCAATTGTTGCGCAAAGTGTCGGGGCGGTAGTTATTGCGACATGGGCCCACGACTATGCGCGCAAAGTTCGGGCGCTGGTGCTGGCGTCACCGGCGTTCAAGGTAAAGCTGTATGTACCATTCGCACGGACAGGCCTAAGGCTAATACGAGCGTTTCGCGGCGACTTCTTCGTCGACAGCTACGTCAAGGCCCGCTTCCTGACGCACGATCCCGCGCGGATTCAGAGCTATCAGCAGGATCCGCTCATCACCAAGGCCATTTCCGTCAATATGCTCCTTGGGCTGCATGAAGCGGCGCGGCGCGTGGTTGCAGATGCGCAGGCGATCCAGATCCCAACTCAGCTCTTTATCTCAGGCGCAGACTTCGTCGTAGAACGCAAACCACAAGTAACTTTTTTCGAAAGACTTGGCAGCTTACGAAAAGAAAAACACGTTCTGCCGGGTTTCTTTCACGACACGCTCGGCGAGCGAGATCGTAATCGGGCAGTAAGCCAGGCCCGCCGCTTTATTCGTCATAATTTCGATATGCCAATGGCGCCCCCATCGCTCCTCGAAGCGGACCGAATAGGCCCGATGTGTGCGGAAGCAGAAGCACTGACTGCCCCTGTAGCTCCGAACTCCATGGAAGGATGTTATTGGCGCGCCATGCGTGCGGGAATGCGCCTTGGCGCCCGGCTTTCTCATGGGCTGAAGCTCGGTTTCGACGCGGGTTTCGATTCCGGCAGCACGCTCGATTATGTCTACAGAAACGAACCAGCAGGGCTGACTGCGCTGGGGCGCAAGATTGACCAGCTTTATTTGAAATCCATAGGCTGGCGTGCAATACGCCCGAGAAAAAGGCATGTAGAAGAGCTGTTACGTGGGGCGATGAGCCGCCTGCGAAGCGCAGATCAGCCAGTACATATCGTGGACATCGCCGCCGGCCATGGCCGCTACATTCTCGAGGCAATACAGGACCTCGAAGAACGCCCTGCCTCGATTCTCCTGCGCGATTACAGCGATATCAATGTACGCGACGGCAGTGCCCTGATCCGGGCAAAGGGTTTCGAAGACGTCGCTCGATTCATCAAGGCAGACGCATTCGATCAGGCGGATCTGGCCGCACTCTCGCCGCGCCCCACGCTTGTAGTGGTATCGGGTCTCTACGAGTTGTTCGGCGACAACCAGACGATCGGCCGCTCTCTTGCCGGCGTCGCCGAAGCGCTGCAACCGGGCGGCTACATCGTATACACCGGACAACCCTGGCACCCACAGCTGAAGCTCATAGCCCGAGCGCTGACCAGTCACCGAGATGGGCAGGCATGGGTGATGCGACGGCGTACCCAAGCGGAGATTGACCAACTGGTAGCAGCGGCAGGTTTGGTAAAAATCACGCAGCGTATCGACGACTGGGGGATCTTTACGGTGTCGTTGGCACAAAAACCCTACTGACGACCTTCTCTAGCGACACCAAGGTTGGCCGGTGCGGCGCTAGGTCACGCTGGCGAACACACGGGGGCGACACGCCTTACGCCCCGTCCTGCAATTGCTCGAGCAGGCTTTGAATCTGCTCGAGCTGCGACGCTGGCTCGTCCAGCCCCAGCAATTCGATCTTCTGCTCCGCATCGAATGGCAACAGGTAGGCCAGCTGACTGGCCAGAGCTGCCTGATCGCTCACCGCGCCGCCCAGCCCCAGGGTTTTCACCATCGGATGCTGACCCAGCGCGGCGAGCAGTACGACGAGGTCGGCGTGCTGCTCGGCCAGTGGCTGGCTGTCGGCTTCGCTGCGCCAGGCGACCTGGGCGACGGCCAACTGGTCACGCAGTACTTCGAACGATTGCACATCGAAGCGCCGCCCGCCTTCGACCCGGATACCCAACAGCCCGTTGGGCAGCTGTTGCCAGTCGCGAATCAGCGCTTCGCAACCGATATGAGAGAACGCCGCCGGTGCTGCGCCAACCTCCCTGCCATCCAGGATATGCACCACGCCAAAGCCATGCCCGGCCTTGAGGCACTGGCTGACCATGTCGAGATAGCGTGCCTCGAATATCTGCAGGTCGAGAAAACAACCGGGGAACAGCACGGTATCCAGCGGGAACAACGGCAATCTCATGGCGACTCCATCACAGCAGCAAGGCAACCACCAGCGGCAACAGCACCGCAGTCATTACCCCCATCAGGCTCATGGCCAGGGCCGCGAACGCACCGCATTCGTCGCTTTCCTGCAGCGCCTGCGCGGTGCCCACGGCGTGGGCGGTCAGCCCGAGCGCAATGCCGCGGGCCGCAGGATGCTGAACGCCAAACCGGCGCAACAGTTCCGGACCGAAAATCGCGCCGAGCACGCCGGTGATCATCACGAACACCGCCGCCAGCGCCACCACACCGCCGATCTGCTCGGCCACCAGCATGGCGATCGGCGAAGTGACCGACTTCGGCGCCAGGGTCATCAGGATCATGTCATCCGCGCCGAAAGCCCAAGCCAGGGCCATGCCCAGCGCCGTGGCAAACACACCGGCGACCAGCAAAGTGATCACGATCGGGCCGAACAACTCGCGAATCCGCCGCAGGTTCAGGTACAGCGGCACGGCCAGCGCAACGGTGGCCGGCCCCAGCAGCAGCGTCAGCCACTGCGCACTGATGCGGTATTCGTCATAGTCGATACCACATAGCAGGAGGATGCCGACGATCAGCGTCATCGACACTAGAACCGGCTGCAGGAATACCCAGCGGGTCTTCTCATACGCCGCATACGCCAGCTGGAAGACAGCCAGGGTAATAGCCACACCGAACAGCGGATGATGGATCAGCGCCTCCCAGGCGGCCTGCCAGTGCAGTTCGATCATGCGCCCTCCTGCTGACGCTGCTTGCGCCGGATCAGCGTCTGCATCAGCCAGCCGGTGAAGACCAGCGAGACCAGCAGCGAAATTACCAGCACGCCAACGATGGCCCAGAAGTCATCAAGGATCGCCTCCGTATAGGCCATCACCCCAACCGCCGGCGGTATCAGCAGCAGCGGCAGGTAGCGCAACAGGCTGCTCGCCGCCAGCTGCAGCGATTCGCTGGCCCGGCCGCGCGCCAGCAGGCCGGCGAACAGCAGCACCATGCCGATGATGGGGCCCGGCAGCATGGGCAGGAACAGCACATTGAGGACGGTGCCGAGCAACTGGAATGCGACCAGCCAGGTCAGGCCTCTGAGCAGCATGGGAGCCTCCCGCAAAATTGCGACAGTATAAAGGGCAACGCCGGCAGGCGCCCGCGCTGCGCTATGACGGGCCATTCGCGGTGCCGATGCTGGTTTGCCGCGACGCCTGCCCGTGCTGATCTAGAGCTGTAAATGACGCAGAGCCAGTCGGCCGCTTCGGGCCCGGCACTGCCCCTCTCTAGTCAGACTGCACATCGCTGCAGCCATACAAGAACAATCAGGAGGACACATGCCACAGGTACCCGTAGCACAGCTCAAGGATTACATCGGCAAGGAACTGGGCCACTCCGAGTGGCTGACCGTCGATCAGCAGCGCGTCAATCAGTTCGCCGACTGCACCGGCGATCACCAGTTCATCCACATCAATGCCGAAAAAGCCGCGCAAACACCGTTCGGTGGCACCATCGCCCATGGTTTCCTGTCGCTGTCGTTGCTGCCGATGTTGTCTGGGGACCTTATGGTCGTGCCGGAAGGCACGCGGATGGGCGTCAACTATGGGCTGGACAGCCTGCGCTTCATCCAGCCGGTGAGGGTCGGCTCGCGGGTGCGTCTGGGACTGACGCTGATCGATGCCTACGAGAAGAATCCCGGGCAATGGCTGCTCAAGGCGCGCGCGGTGATGGAGATCGAAGGCTCGGAAAAACCGGCCTATATCGCCGAAACCCTGGCGCTGTGCGTCCTCTGAGCGGCAACCCTGCGCGATTGTCGCAGCCCGCTCGGTTTGCGGCATACTGCGGACGTCCTGCCTGAGCGGATGTCCGCATGCTGCGTCTTCTTCCCGTCCTGTTACTTGGTCTGCTCACCGCCTGCGGCAAGGGCGAGCCTCTCACCCCTGCCGATGGAGTGCTGCCGGACGGCGGCCGCTATCGCGGCGAAATCGTCGACGGCTTGCTGCAGGGCAGCGGTCGTATCGACTACCCGAACGGCAGCTACTACCTCGGCCAATTCAAGGACGGCCAGTGGCATGGCCTGGGCACCTGGCAAAGCGCAACAGGCGATCGCTACGAGGGGGAGTTCAGGCACGGCTTGTTCGACGGCCTGGGCCGTTTCAGCTATGTCGAGGGTGGCGTCTACGAGGGCGAATTCCAGGCCGGACGCATGCATGGCCACGGGCGCTTCAGCCAGGACGGCACGGTCTACGAAGGCGAGTTTCGCAACAACCTCTACCACGGCCAGGGCAGCCTGGAATATGCCGACGGCTTCAGTCATCAAGGGCAGTTCAGCAAAGGCCAGCCGGATGGACCGGGCACCCGCAGCGACGCCAATGGTCAACTCAGCGGGCATTTCAACGCGGGCAACCTGAACGGCGAAGGCAGCTTTTCGACCGAACATGGCGAGCGCTACAGCGGCCACTTCGAGAACGATCAGTTTCATGGCCAGGGACGCTACGAGGACAGCGAGGGCAACGCCTGGAACGGCACCTTCGTCCACGGCGAACTTAGCGGCACCGGCACTTATGTCGCCAGCGATGGCAGCCGCTACAGCGGGCAGTTTCGCAACTGGCGCTACCACGGCCAGGGCCGTCTCGATCGCGCAGACGGCAGCTTCTATACCGGCGGTTTCCGCCACGGACACTTCGACGGCGAGGGCGTACTGACCCAGGCCGACGGCACCGAGCTGCGCGGCAGCTGGCGTAATGACCGACGCGTCCGCGACGAGCAGGCACACGCGCTATCGGACCCGCTCGAGCTCGCCCTGCTGGAACAAGGCTCACTGCTCGAGCGTGCGATCAGTGCGCTACCGCCTTCCAGCCCTGCCCAGGACCTCTATACGCTGACCGTGGCCGGCGATGGCCGGCAGAGCGTGTTCATGCGCGAAACCGATTACGTACAGAAGCTGCTCGCCGAGCGTTTCGCTGCCCATGGCCAACTCAGCCTGGTCAACCACCGCGACCATCTCGTCGACCGGCCGCTGGCGACCCGGGAGAACCTGACCCGAGCGATTCGCGCGCTGGCCGAACGCAGTGGCGAGGAAGACCTGATCTTTCTCTATTTCACCAGCCACGGTTCGGCGGACCACGAACTGGTGCTGAACCAGCCGCGTCTTTCGCTGGACGACCTGCCGGCAGCGGATCTGACGCAACTGCTCGCGCCGCTCGCCAAGCGCAAGGTCATCCTGGTGATCTCGGCCTGCTATTCCGGCGGTTTCATCGAGCCACTGAAGAACGAGCAGACGCTGATCATGACCGCCGCCCGCGCCGACCGGGTGTCCTTCGGCTGCTCCGAGCAGAGCGACTTCACCTATTTCGGCCGCGCGCTGTTCGCCGAAGCGCTGCAGGAAACCGACGATATCGTGCAGGCCTTCACGCTGGCCGCAGCAAAAGTTGCCGAACGCGAGCAGGCCGACGACTATCAGGCATCGGAACCGCAAATTTGGGCGCCGGAAGCGGTCGTCCAACGCTGGCAGGAGCTGCGGCAGCGGCGTGCCACCCAATGATCGCCACAGGAGCAAGACCATGTATTTGACGCCACAGCGCATTCTGCTTGCCGGCGCCACCGGACTCACTGGCGAGCACCTGCTCGATCGCCTGCTCAACGAACCCACCGTCGAACGCGTGCTGGCGCCCACACGCAGGCCATTGGCGGCCCATCAGCGCCTGGAAAACCCGGTCGGAGAGCTGCTGGCGTTGCTGCCAACGCTGGGCGGCGAGATCGACACGGCCTTCTGCTGCCTGGGCAGCACGCTAAAGCAGGCCGGTGGCCAGGAGGCGTTCCGCGCCATCGATCATGATCTGGTGCTGGCGTTTGCCCGCCGGGCTAAGGAGATGGGCGCGCGTCACCTGCTGGTGATCAGCTCGCTGGGGGCCAACCCGGACAGTTCGATCTTCTACCTCAAGGTCAAAGGCGAAATGGAGGCGGCATTGCAGCAGCAGGACTGGCCACAGCTGACCATCGCCCGCCCCTCTCAACTGATCGGCCCACGCCTGGAGCCGCGGTTGAGCGAACGCATCGCGGCGCCCCTGTCGCAGCTGCTGCCGGGCAAGTACCACGGCATCGAGACCTGCACCCTCGCCCGCGCGCTGTGGCGACTGGCGCTGGAAGAAGGCGACGGCGTGCGCATCGTCGAATCGGACGAGCTGCGCAAGCTGGGGAAATAACTGTCGGCGCCTCGCCAAAAGGCGCCGATTGACCGCTGGATGGACGACGCTGCGACATCGCTCTCACGATGATCATCAGTGACGTAGGGTGGATGTCGCTTTTAACATCCACCTGGCCTCGTCGGTGGATCGGTGAAGCGTGATCCACCCTACGATCCGCAAACGCGTCAGGCGTTAACGCCCCTTTCAGACCTTGATGAAATGCTCGCGGTAATGCCGCAGCTCGGCGATGGAATCACGGATGTCGTCGAGCGCCAGGTGCGTGCCGCTCTTCTTGAAGCCTTCCATGATCTGCGGCGCCCAACGTGCCGCCAGCTCCTTGAGCGTCGACACGTCCAGATTGCGGTAGTGGAAGTAGGCCTCGAGCTTCGGCATCTGCCGGTAGAGGAAGCGTCGGTCCTGGCAGATGCTGTTGCCGCAGATAGGCGACTTGCCTTTGGGCACCCACTGCTCGAGGAAGGCCAGCGTCGCCTGCTCGGCCTCGGCGGTGGAAATCCTGCTCTCACGCACGCGCTGGGTCAGGCCCGAGCCGCCGTGCTGACGGGTGTTCCACTCATCCATGCGCGCCAGTGTTTCATCGCTCTGGTGTACCGCGATCACCGGCCCCTCGGCCAGCACGTTGAGCTGACTGTCGGTGACGATGGTCGCCATCTCGATGATGACGTCGTTGTCCGGATCCAGACCGGTCATTTCCAGGTCGATCCAGATCAGATTCTGCGGGTTCTGCATGGCGGGCTCCTTGGCTGTGCGGCGCAGTTTAGCCGCTCGTATCGACGCCGTCAGGTGTCGCGCCACCGGGGTACCAGATCAGCAGCCGCGAGCGGCGCCAGTCATTCAATTGCTGCACTTCAACCGGCTCGACCCCTGGCACCGCGAAGCTGTTGCTGATCAACAGCGCGCCGGGACGCATCTCGACGTGCGCCTTGTCCCACAGGGCGGCCATGGGTGCCGGTGAGAGGAAGCAATAGACCACGTCGTACTCGGCGAGATCGACCCGCCACAGACTGAGCAGGCGAATATGGCAGTTGCGCCGCGGCAGGCAGCGCAGCCAGGACAGTGCGAAGGTCAGCGGCGCGGTTTCCACGCCAATGAACTGCGCCGCCGGAAAGTCCCGTGCCAGGCGCGACAACGTGCCGGCCAGGCCGCTGCCCAAGTCGATATAGCGGAAACCCGCCGGCAGCTCGCTCAGCCGGTTGCGCAACTGGCGCTCGGCTTCACGACCGGTCAGGTAGAGCGGCACGCGCTCGGTGAAGGCATTCCAGTTCAACAGCAACAACAACGTGAATGCGCCCAGCGGCAACCAGCCCGGCACGTCGAAATCACGCAGCAACGCCAGGCCAGGTACGAACATCAGGTTGATCGGCAGCCACCAGGCCGACAGCCCGAGCCGGGCCCCGATCAGCGCCGCCAGACAGCCCTGCGCGACGGCCACAAGGATGAGACCGGGACGCACACCCAGCACGCCGACCAGTCCGAGCAATAGCAGCCAGACCAACAGCAGCGCCAACAGCTGGGCCAGCAACGCACGCAGGATGGGCAGGCGAGTAACGACAGAAGCAGGCATGACCGACAATCGAACGGGTGAAGGAGCGCCAGTCTAACCCTCCGGCTTCAGCGCGATACAGGCCGAAGTGGGCGGGTTGCAGCATGCTAGACTCGCTCACCAACCTCAGAGACAACCGAATTCATGGCCAAACGCCAACTCAACCGCCGGCAGAACTGGCGTATCGAGAAAATCCAGGAAGAGCGCGCCGCCCGCGCCGCGCGGCGCGAAAGCCGTGCACTCGAAGAACTCGAAGGCGGCGATCTTGGCCCGGAGCAGACCGGACTGGTCATCGCGCATTTCGGCGTGCAGGTCGAGGTGGAAGCACTGGAAGGCGAACACAGCGGGCAGGTCTTTCGCTGCCACCTGCGCGCCAACCTGCCGGCACTGGTCACCGGCGATCGTGTGGTCTGGCGCCCGGGCAACCAGGGCATCGGTGTCATCGTTGCGCAGCTGCCGCGACATTCGGAACTCTGCCGCCCGGATACCCGTGGCCAGCTCAAGCCCGTGGCGGCGAACGTCGACCTGATCGTCATCGTCTTCGCGCCGCTACCGGAGCCCCACGCCAACCTGATCGACCGCTATCTGGTCGCCGCGGAGCACGCCGGCATCACGCCATTGCTGCTGTTGAACAAGGTCGACCTGATCGACGAGCAGAACGAAGCCGCGCTGAATCGCCTGCTGGAAGTCTATCGGCAGCTGAACTATCCGCTGTTGGAAGTCTCGGCCCACGGTGGTGGCGGCATGGAAGCGCTCAAGGCGCGGCTCGACGGCCACGTCAGCGTCTTCGTCGGGCAATCCGGGGTAGGCAAGTCTTCGCTGGTGAACAGCCTGTTGCCGGGCGTCGACACCCGCGTCGGGGCGCTGTCGGAAATGACCGGCAAGGGCACCCACACCACCACCACGGCACGTCTGTTCCACTTTCCCGGTGGCGGCGAGCTGATCGACTCCCCCGGCATCCGCGAATTCGGCTTAGGCCACGTCAGTCGCGCCGACGTCGAAGCGGGATTCATCGAATTCCAGGACCTGCTCGGGCACTGCCGCTTCCGCGACTGCAAGCATGATCGCGAGCCCGGCTGCGCCCTGCTCCAGGCGCTGGAGGACGGGCGCATCCAGCCGCAGCGCATGAGCAGTTACCGACACATCCTCAGCAGCCTGCCAGAACCGGATTACTGATCTGGCGCTCAGCCCTCGCCGGGCTGACTGAACTGCAGCACGCCATCTTCGAAGATGTTCAACCGCTCCCGCAGTTGCTCCGGCTGTAACGGCTCCTCCCCAGCCGGCGCCGCGCCGCCAGATGGCGCAACTTCGCCTTCGGCAGCACCGGTCGAATCCGTGGCAGCGGGCTGCTCATCCTCGATCGAACGCTGCGCCTTCTTGGTCAGCACCAGAATATCGATGCGTCGGTTGACCGGATTGAGCGGGTCCTTGCGATCGAACAGCGCGGACGAGGCGTAGCCCACTACCCGCGCGATCTGGTCTTCCGGGTAACCACCGATCACCAGCGTGCGGCGTGCAGCGTTGGCACGCCCGGCCGAAAGCTCCCAGTTGCCGAAGTCGCTGCGCCCCGAGAAAGGCTTGGCATCGGTGTGGCCGCTGACGCTGATCTTGTTCGGCACCGCGGCGATGGTGTCGACCAGCGCCAGCAGGATGTCTTCGAAGTAGGGCTGCAACTGGGCGCTACCGAGGGCGAACATGGGCCGGTTCTCGGCATCCATGATCTGGATGCGCAGGCCGTCCTGGGTGATTTCGAAAAGGATCTGGTCCTTGAACTTCTGCAGCTCGGGATTCTCGTCGACCTTGTTCTGCAGCTCCTGCAACAGCAGCTCGAGGCGCTCGCGCTCCAGCTGTTCGGCGAAGGTTTCCACCTGATCGCTATCGATCTGCGCTTCGCTCTGCGCCGGCTCCAGCTCTGGATTGAGGGTGCGGTCCGGCGAGGGTGTCGGCGTCCCCCCCAGGTCGATGACGTGCGGGCTGGCGCTTTCGGTGAAGCCGATCGGATCCTGGAAGTAGCCGGAGATCAGTTTCTTCTGCTCAGGCGTCGCCGAACTCATCAACCACATCACCAGAAAGAACGCCATCATCGCGGTAGCAAAGTCGGCGAAGGCGATCTTCCACGCGCCGCCATGGTGGCCGCCCGCAACCTTCTTGACCCGTTTGACGATGATCGGTTGAGTGTTGTCCATGACGAGCCTTTAGCTGCCGCGCATGGCTTGCTCGAGCTCGGCAAAGCTCGGGCGATGCGCCGGATAAAGGACCTTGCGCCCGAACTCGACGGCCAGCGTCGGCGGCATACCCGAGGCCGAGGCGACTAGCGTAGCCTTGATTGCCTCGTACACGTTCAGCTCCTCCTTGGCATCGTGCTCCAGTGCCGCGGCCAGTGGCCCGAAGAAGCCATAGGAGGCAAGAATACCGAGGAAAGTACCGACCAGCGCCGAGCCAACCTTGTAACCGATCATCGCGTTATCCGCCTCGGCGAGGATCGACATGGTGATGACGATGCCCAGTACCGCCGCGACGATACCCATCGCCGGCAGGCCGTCCGCCACCTTGGCGACCGCATGGGAGGGATGTTCGAGTTCTTCCTTCAGGCTGTTCAGTTCCATGTCGAACAGGCCTTCGAGTTCGTGCGGCGCCATGTTGCCGGACGACATGATGCGTAGGTAATCGCAGGTGAAGGCGGTCATGCGCTCGTCCTGCAGGAAGCCCGGGTACTTGCTGAACAGCGGACTGGCGGCGGGATCTTCCAGGTCAGCTTCAATGGCCATCATGCCTTCACGACGACTCTTGTTGAGGATCGAGTAGAGCAGGCTGAGCACTTCCAGATAATAGGTATGGGTAAAACGGGTGCTGAACATCTTCAGCGATTTTTTGAACACCAGCATGGTGGTGCTGGCGGGGTTGGCCTGCAGAAAACCGCCCAGCGCTGCACCACCGATGATCATCACCTCGAACGGATGGATGAGCGCGCCGATCTTGCCGCCAGAGAGCACGAACCCGCCCAGCACGCTGGCGAACACGACGATAATCCCGATTATTTTGACCATAGGAGGTACGTCTAAAACCTGGTTACGAGCCGTCCGGATCAAGGGCAAATAAACGCCCAGAATCGCCACCAGACGACCTTGCGAAAGGAATGTTGGAAGAATTGTTCTGGTTATCGGAACTTTTGCGCCAGACTAAAGGCCATCCCGATGAAAAGCTAGTTCGGCCATGACCACCACACCTCCGCTGCCACGCACGATACCCGCCTGGATCAAGGCTCTCGACGATGCACCCCTTCCCGCGTTTGCCGGCGTCCATGGCAAGGTGCGACTGGCGCTGCGCGACAGCAGCAAGTCGATGCGGCAGATCGCCGAACTTATTCAGGACAGCCCCGTGCTGGCGCTGCGTTTCATCCAGGAGGCCAATCGAGGCATCGGCGACAGCCAGCCGGCCGAGAGCCTGGAGGTCGCGCTCAGCCGCATCGGCCTGCAGCGCGCCGAAGCGCTGCTGGCGCGCATTCCGGCCATGGAGGCCGCCGACATGCCGCAGCCGCTGCGGCAACTGGTATTAATCAGCCGCCACGCCAGCCAGCAGGCCAACGGACTGTTCGCCGCCCGCCTCGCACGACTGTGGCAGGACATTCACTGGGGCAGCCTGCTGTTCCTGTCTCCCGCCTGGGCGCTGATAGGCGCCTATCCGCATCTGCTCGACAGTTGGGAGCAGCGGGTACTGGTCAAGGGCGAGCCGGCCAGCAGGGTCGAGCGCGAGCTGCTCGGCGTATCCCTGCTGGAGCTGTGCCTAAGGCTTGCTGAGCATTGGCGGCTGCCGGACTGGATCATTCAGGGTTATCGCCTGCTGGGCACCGATCGGCGGCGCCTGATCAAGGCCCTGCATATTGCCCACGACAACGAGCACCCGCTGCATCAGCAGCAGATGCTCGACGCCGACCCCGACCTGCGCCGCTGGCTGACGCTGCCGAGCAACACCATCGTGCTGGCCAACGGCCTGGCACTGTCCTCGCACCATAGCTGGAGCGGCATACACAGCCTGCGCTGGCAGCGCCTGGCCGGTTTGTATCTGCAGGTGTCGCTCGCCGATCTGCAGCAGATGGTGCACCAGCAGGCGGCGACCAGCGCCCGGGAGATCGGCCGGACCGATCTCTGGCATCCGGCTCAAGGCCTGCTGTGGCATACCGGTACACGTTTTCAGGTGTTGCGTGCTGCGCCGGTAGCAAGCGACGCCGATCTGGCCGAATGGCGCGAGCACTGTCGCCGCCTGCTCAGCGAGCCGACGCCGTTCAGCAACGTCTTGCAGCTGACCGCTACCGCCAGCCAAGCCCTTGCCTGCGCGGGCATGCAGCGCACACTGGTGTTGCTGTTCGACCGAAAGCAGAACCGCCTGGTCGCCCAGCAATCGGCCGGCCTGCCAAGCGATGCTGCGCGACTTACCCTCACCCCCGAGCAGAGCCAGATCGTGCGCCGTCTGCTGGAAAAGCCGGCACAGCTGCGCCTGCAGCCGGCCAACATGGCACAGTTCTCGGCCTTGCTGCCCGGCAGCCTGAAAGCACTTTTCAGCGGCGAACATCTGCTGTTGCGCTCGCTGGGCATCGACGGGCGCGTGCTAATGCTGGTGGTTTCCGATCAGAACGGCGCGCCCTTCTCCGACACTACCCTGCAAACATTCGCTAAAACAACGCAGTGCATCGAGCGCGCATTGGCTACCTTCAGCAGGCGCGGGGTCTGAGCTTTTTCGCTAGACTTCGCCCCTTCTACGACTAGATGAGGGCTGCCGTGTCTGCCTTTTCCAACCTGCCGCTGGTGATCGAGCCAGCCGACCTGGCCGCACGCCTGGACGCGCCGGAGCTGATTCTGGTCGACCTGACCAGCGCCGCCCGTTATGCCGAAGGCCACCTGCCGGGCGCTCGCTTCGTCGATCCCAAACAGACCCAGCTCGGCCAGCCGCCAGCGCCGGGATTGCTTCCGGATATTGCGCAACTGCAGCGATTGTTCGGCGCACTGGGTCATCGGCACGACGCGGTGTACGTGGTGTATGACGACGAAGGCGGCGGCTGGGCCGGTCGTTTCATCTGGCTGCTCGACGTGATCGGCCATCACCACTACCACTACCTCAACGGCGGGCTGCACGCCTGGCTCGGCGAGGCGCGACCGCTGACCCAGCAGATACCCGAGGCGGCGCCCGGCCTGCCGAACCTGACGCTGGACCCTGCCCCAATCGCGACCCGCAGCTACATCGAAAGCCGCCTCGGCGCAGACGATCTGGTGATCTGGGACGCGCGCTCGCCGGCCGAATTCCGTGGCGAAAAACTCTTTGCCGCGCGGGGCGGCCACATACCCGGGGCAATCAACTTCGAGTGGACCGCCGCCATGGACCGTGCTCGCGACCTCCGAATCCGCGAGGACATCGCCGAGCAGCTGGAGGCACTGGGCATCGTCCCGGAAAAGGAAGTCGTAACCCACTGCCACACCCATCATCGCTCCGGCCTCACCTACCTCCTGGCCAAGGCACTCGGCTACCCACGCGTCAAGGGCTATGCCGGCTCCTGGTCCGAATGGGGCAACCTGCCTGATACACCGGTGCAGCAATGAAAAGGACCCACATGAAAGATCGCCTGTTCGTCATCAGCCAGTACGTGCTGCCCCATCACCTCATCTCCCGCCTGGCTGGCTGCCTGGCCGAGTGCCGGCTGCCGTGGGTGAAGAACACCTTCATCAAGTGGTTCGTCCGGCATTTTCAGGTCGACATGCGCGAGGCCCAGGTCGAGGAGCCCACGGCCTACGAGCACTTCAATGCCTTCTTCACCCGCGCATTGAGAGACGGTGCCCGCCCGCTGGATCAGACTCCGGGCGCCATCCTCAACCCCTGCGACGGCGCAATCAGCCAGCTGGGCCGGATAGAACAAGGCCGTATCTTCCAGGCCAAGGGCCACAGTTACAGCGCCATGGAGCTGCTTGGCGGCGATCACGAGCGCGCTGCTCCGTTCATGGGCGGCGCGTTCGCCACGGTCTACCTCTCGCCCAAGGATTATCACCGCGTGCATATGCCGGTCAGCGGCACGCTGCGGGAAATGGTCTACGTGCCGGGGCGCATCTTCTCGGTCAACACGGTCACGGCGCAGGGCGTGCCGGAGCTGTTCGCGCGCAACGAGCGGGTGGTCTGCCTGTTCGATACCGAGCACGGGCCGATGGCCATGGTGCTGGTCGGCGCGATGATCGTCGCCAGCATCGAGACCGTCTGGGCCGGCCTGGTCACACCACCCAAACGTACCTTGAAGACCTTCCGTTACGACGAAGCGGCGCGTGCGCCCATCCACCTTGAGAAAGGCGCCGAGATGGGCCGTTTCAAGCTGGGTTCGACGGTGATTCTGCTGTTCGGGCCGGAACAGGTGCGCTGGGCTGAACAACTGGGGCCGCTGAGCCCCGTGTGCATGGGCGAAGCGCTGGGCCAGGCGACGCTCAGCCCAACCGTCGCCGACCCGCTCGAAACCCTCTGATTCCCGCCCCAGCGACGTTCGGCAGCCCATGACTGCCGAACGTCGACTAATATCATGAAGCCATCATTCAGTCCTGCCCGCTGCGGCAGATATTGATAGAGTTCTCATTAATTATGCCCTGACCGCCGCGGAGCCAACCGTTTGGATAGACAGAGCCATCATCTGCTGTTGCGCGTACCAGCGCCCACCCGGCAGACCCTGTCCTTCTGCGACGCCAGCGTGCGCGGCGTAACCGGCTGGCTCGCCGGCTTGCCGAAAGCCAACATAGGCGAAACCGCGCGCCAGCTTTACCAGGCGCTGATCGAACTCAACCAACTGCGCATCGCCACGGAAACCCGCCTGCAGATGCTGGAACTGCTGCGGCCGGACGTGCATTTCGTCTGCAACCAGCTGGAAAAGCACTTCGTCAACCAGCCCATCGTGCTCAGCGAGCGACCACGCAAAGTCGCCGGTCTCTGCCAGGCGCTGCAGAATCACCTCGCGGTTGGCTACAAGCTGATCGTGGTGCGTGTGGTTTCGCAACCCGAGCGCGATCGTCACCAACTGTTGTCGATCGCGCTGCAACGCGCCATTCACAGCCTCGGCGCGTTGCTGATCCGCTCCACCCAGCTCTACAGCCCGGCTGCTGCCGGGTTGTGGCTCGAACTGCACCAGCTCTATCAGCTGGCAGTCGAGCATGGCACCGAGCGCCTGCTGCTGCGCGATCCGCTGGCGCGATACTCCAAGGATCTCACCGCTGAGCAGAGCTACCTCGCAGCGCTGCTGCTCGGTTGCGCGCGCTGCAATCAGTTGCGTCAGCAGAGCATCGTCAAGCTGGCCGCGGCACTGGAGGCGTGGGGCGCAATGGCGCAGATCCAGGCAGCCAGCGCCGCCAGCAGCCTTTTCCTCCTGTCTCCGCTGGTGGACGGGCCGCCGCGCTACCGTTCGCTGTTTCCCGACAGAAATCAGCAGAACCTACTCGGCATCGATACCCGGATGCTGGTCGGCATGATCGATGAGCACCTGCGCCTGGCGCCCGACAACCGCCGGCTGAGCCGTCTGCCAGCCGCCGCAGGACTGGACGACGATCTGCTGCGCCACCTGAACTCGGCCTGGGGCGCCATCTCCGAACGAACCTTCCAGCGCACGCCGGCAAAGGGCACGCTGGCGCTGTGCATCGGCATGACCGCGCTGCACTATCAGCTCGCCGGTCAGCGCGCATTCAACGAAGTGCTCGAACTGCCCGGCACCTCGAATCGAGCCGTGTTCAAGCTGCACAACGGCGCCGCGGATGTCTGGGCCAACGCATTCGATGCACAGAGCACCAGCATCGAACGCCTGCCGGACAGCGACCACATCGAGTTCGTCAGACCCGATGTTTCACGCGCAGCGCCAGCGACCAGAGCAGCCGCGTCTGCATCGACGAAAGGTAAGTCCACCAGCAACGAAGATCATCCGATCTATCAGGTCCAGCTGGTGGACCATAGCCCCGGCGGTTACTGCCTGGCCTGGGAAGGCGAGGTGCCCAGCCTGCTGCAGACCGGCGAGCTGTTGGGACTGCGCGAAGACACCGGGCAAACCTGGAGCATCGCCGTGGTGCGCTGGATTCGCCAGGTACGCGGCGGCAGCACGCAGCTGGGCATCGAACTGATCGCACCGCAGGCCAAGCCCTGTGGTCTGCGCCTGCTGCGCAAGGTCGACCAGGGCAGTGAGTACCTGCGCGCCCTTCTGTTGCCGGAGATCGCCGCGATCTCCCAGCCGGCAACGCTGATCGCGCCACGCCTGCCTTTCCAGGAGGGGCACAAGGTTCAGATCAACCGTAACGGCGAGGAAGAGCGCGCCGTGCTGAACCAACGCCGTGCGGCTACCGGCAACTACAATCAGTTCGAATACCGCTCCCTGGGACAGGTCGCACCGGAGCGAGAGACGCCTGTCACAGGCTGGAAAACCCACACTGCGGGCGGGGATGAAGATTTTGACTCACTCTGGAAGTCGCTGTAGATTGCCGACTCTCGCATTCCTGCCTGCCCGCGCCGCTTTGGCGCGCACTTAAGCTGTTGCCATGGCCCTGCAAAAGAAAACCATCCGCCTGCTGATTCTCGAAGACTCGCAGAACGAGGCCGAGCGTCTGGTCAGCCTCTTCCGCAATGCCGGACAGGCGACCCGGGTGCATCGGCTGACCTCCAGCGACGATCTGGCCGAAGCCCTGAAACAGACCTGGGATCTGCTGATCAACGCACCGCAGAGCGAGAATCTCGACCCCAGCGAGGCAATCAGCGCCATTCGCCGGCAGGCCAAGGACATCCCGATCCTCCAGCTAACCGCAGGCAACGACGCCGAAGCGATCACCGAAGCGCTGATGCTCGGTGCCCAGGATGCCCTGCCGCAGGGTGAGGACGAGTGGCTGCTGCTGGTGGCCAATCGCGAACTGGCCAATCTCGAAGAGCGCCGCGCGCGCCGTTCAGCCGAAGTGGCCCTGCGTGAAGCGGAAAAGCGCTGCCAGCTCTTGCTCGACAGTTCGGTGGACGCCATTGCCTACGTGCACGACGGCATGCACATCTACGCCAACCGCGCCTACCTCGAACTGTTCGGCTACGACGACGTGGAGGATCTGGAAGGCATGCCGATGATCGATCTGATCAGCGGCACCGACCAGAGCCGTTTCAAGACCTTCCTGAAGAACTACCAGAGCATGGAAGGCAGCGCCGAACTGGCCTGTGGCGGCGTGCGCGCCGATGGCGACACGCTCAAGACGCGCATGCACTTCTCGCCGGCGGCCTATGACGGCGAGCCCTGCATTCAGGTGGTGATCCGCGCCGAGAACGACAGTGCCGAACTGCAGAAGCTGCGCGAGATCAGCAGCCAGGACCCGGTAACCGGCCTGCTCAACCGCAACAGCTTCCTCGAAGTGATTGACGCCGCGGTAGAGCGCGCGATCAATGCCGGTCAGCCCGCCAGCCTCGCCTACATTCGCGTCGATCGCTTCGCCGCGCTGCAGGCAGACATCGGCCTGACCGACTCCGACCAGCTGCTCAACCAGCTCGCCACCCTGTTGCGGGGCCACTTCCCCGGCGAAGCCCAGCTGGCTCGCTTCGCCGATGACGTCTTTGCGGTCCTGCAACCCGGCGTCATTCCGCAGCAGGCCGAACCGGAGCTGCGCAAGCTGCTGACCAAGGTCGAAGGCCAACTGCTCGATGTCGGCGGTCGCACGGTGCAAACCACCCTCAGCATCGGCGTTGCCGGCCTCGACGAGAAGACCGCCAAGGCTCAAGACGCGATCGAGCGCGCGCACCGCTGTGCCGATGAGCTGAGCGACGGCAATGCGCTGAAGCTCTACAACCCGGCCGACGAACTGGCGGCAGCAGCCAACCGCGGCGACATCGTCGCGATGCTCAAGCAGGCGCTGGAAAGCAACAGCTTCCGCCTGCTGTTCCAGCCGATCATCAGCCTGCGCGGCGACAGCTTCGAGCATTACGAAGTGCTGCTGCGGCTACTCGATCCGCAGGGCGTGGAAGTCCCGCCGAACGAGTTCCTCAGTACCGCGGCCGACGCCGGCCTGGCTGCCAAGATCGACCGCTGGGTCATTCTCAATTCCATCAAACTGCTTGCCGAGCACCGCGCCAAGGGCCATCGCACGCGACTGTTCCTGCACCTGTCCGCCGCCAGTATCCAGGACCCCAGCCTGCTGCCCTGGCTCGGCGTCGTGCTCAAGGCTTCGCGTCTGCCAGGCGATTCGCTGGCCTTCGAGTTCGGTGAAGCCGATGCCGTGGCCTATCTCAAACCGGCCAAGGCGCTGGCCCAGGGACTCAACGGCCTCGGATGCCGCACCGCGCTCGCCCAGTTCGGCTGCGTGCTCAACCCATTCAATACGCTCAAGCATCTGGATGCCGAGTTCATCAAGGTCGATGGCTCCTACACCCAGGATCTGACCCGCCAGGAAAACCAGGAAGCGCTCAAGGCCCTGCTCGCCGAACTGCACGAGCAGCAGAAGCAGAGCATCGTACCGTTCGTCGAAAGCGCGACCGTACTCGCTACGTTGTGGCAAGCCGGCGTCAGCTACATCCAGGGCCATTATCTGCAGGGCCCGAGCCAATCGATGGACTACGACTTCGCCTCCGACGAAGAGTGAAGCGCCGCCGGGCTGGCAGCCTCCCCGCCAGCCCCAACGCCACCAGACAATCCACCTCAGCTTGACTACGATCACTGGCCAGCCGCAGCGCTGAGCTAGAGTGTCCGGACGCCTTCAACTCGAAGAGGAGCCGCACCATGGTCATGATGAAAGCTGCCGTGTTCGTCGAACCGGGCCGCATCGAACTGCAGGACAAGCCCATCCCCGAGATCGGCCCCAACGATGCCCTGCTACGCATCACCACAACCACGATCTGCGGCACCGACGTGCACATTCTCAAGGGTGAGTATCCGGTCGCGCCCGGCCTGACCATCGGCCACGAGCCGGTAGGCGTCATCGAAAGGCTGGGCAGCAACGTCAAGGGCTACCAGGAAGGTCAGCGCGTCATCGCCGGCGCCATCTGCCCGAGCTTCACCTCCTACGCCTGTCAGGACGGCCTCCCCTCGCAGGACGGCGGCTGCTCCTGCCATGGTTACAAGCCCATGGGCGGCTGGCGTTTCGGCAACAGCATCGACGGCACCCAGGCCGAGTACGTACTGGTACCCAACGCCATGGCCAACCTGGCGCCCGTACCGGACGGCCTGACCGACGAACAGGTGCTGATGTGCCCGGACATCATGTCCACCGGACTCGCCGGCGCCGAGGCGGCCAATATCAAGATCGGCGACATCGTGGTGATCTTCGCCCAGGGGCCCATCGGCCTCTGTGCCACCGCTGGCGCCAGGCTCCGCGGCGCGGGCACCATCATCGCCGTGGACGGTGTGGATGCGCGGCTGGATATCGCCCGGAAGATGGGAGCGGACGTGACGCTCAACTTCCGCAATGTCGATGTGGTGGAAGAGGTTCTCAAGCTAACCGGCGGCCGCGGCGTCGACGCCTCCATCGAGGCACTGGGCCTGCAATCGACGTTCGAGAGCGCATTGCGAGTACTCAAGCCGGGCGGAACGCTGTCCAGCCTAGGCGTCTATTCCAGTGACCTGACCATTCCGCTCGGCGCTTTCCATGCGGGGCTTGGCGACAACAAGATCGTCACCTCGCTCTGCCCGGGCGGCAAGGAGCGCATGCGCCGACTGCTCAATGTGGTCGCCTCGGGCCGGGTCGATCTCGGCCCGCTGGTCACCCATCAATATGCGCTGGACGACATCACCGGCGCCTACGACCTGTTTGCCAATCAGCGCGATGGCGTGCTGAAAGTGGCGATCAAACCCTGAAGACACTGCAAGGCATGAGTGACAAAACTAGAGCCCCGGATCGATTGATCCGGGGCTTTGCGTTGTTCGAGCCTGCAGCCGCGCTTTATTCCGTGCCGTCGCGATCGCGGAAACCCAGCAGGTAGAGAATCCCGTCCAGACCCAGGGTTGAAATCGCCTGCTTGGCCGACTGCTTGACCAGCGGCTTGGCGCGGAAGGCAACGCCCAGGCCGGCCAGACCAAGCATCGGCAGGTCGTTGGCGCCATCACCCACGGCGATGGTCTGCTCCAGACACAGCCCTTCCTGCTCGGCCAGCTGGCGCAGCAGATCGGCCTTGCGCTGGGCATCGACGATCGGCTCGACCGCCACGCCGGTGACCTTGCCGTTCTCGATCTGCAATTCATTGGCGAACACGTAGTCGATGCCGAGCTTGGCCTGCAGCTGCTTGGCGAAATAGCTGAAGCCGCCGGACAGGATCGCTGTCTTGTAGCCCAGGCGCTTGAGTTCGGCGAACAGCACTTCGGCACCCTCGGTCAGGCGCAGGCTGGCACCGATGTCCGCCAGCACGTCTTCCGACAAGCCTTCCAGCAGCGCCAGGCGCTCCTTGAAGCTGGCGCGGAAATCCAGCTCGCCGCGCATCGCCCGCTCGGTGATCTCTGACACCTGTTCGCCAACACCGGCGGCCTTGGCCAGCTCGTCGATGACCTCGGCCTCGATCAGCGTCGAGTCCATGTCGAACACAGCCAGCCGGCGGTTGCGCCGGTAGACCGAATCGCGCTGGAAGGCGATATCGACATTGAGCTCCTGCGCCACGCTGAGAAACTCGGCGCGCAGCGCCGCGGTATCGGCCGGCTCGCCGCGCACCGAAAACTCGATGCAGCCCTTGCCCAGTTCTTCCGGCATGTCCAGCGGCATGCGTCCGGACAGGCGGTCGATATGGTCGATGTTGAGCCCGTACTTCGCCGTGATCGAGCTGACCCGCTGCAATTGCTCGGCGGTGACCTTGCGCGTCAGCAGGGTGACGATGTGCCGGGACTTGCCCTGCCCGGCCACCCAGTGCTGGTAGTCGGCCTCGGCCACCGGGGTGAAGCGCACCTGCTGGTCGTGCTTGTAGCCCATGAACAGCACGTCCTTGAGTACCGACGAGGCGCGCTCGTTATCCGGAATCTCGATCAGAATGCCGAACGACAGCGTGTCATGGATCACCGCCTGGCCGATGTCGAGAATGTTCACGCCACCCTGGGCGAGCACGCCGGTGATGGCCGCGGTGAGGCCCGGGCGGTCTTCACCGGTGATATTGATCAGGACGATTTCGCGCAAGGCGCAGCTCCCATGGCAGGCAACGAAGGCGGCATTCTACATCAGCTGACCAGCGCGCTGGACAGGCCCCGCGGCAGGCACATCGCGCTCCACCACGATGAACCTGGACGCAATTCGTCAGCTTACCGTCGCAGACCTTCAGCGCCCCCCGTGCTTTCCGTATACTGCTCGGCAATTTCCCGACGAGAAGAGCCGCGCTCTGTGAACCGGCCCGCATCCGTAAAGCCAGACAACTTCTTCCTCATGCTCTATCGCGCAGTACGCCAGCATCGCGTGCCGCTGGTGTTGCGTATTGCCAGCCATACGCTGCTGCTGGTGGCGCTGGCGCTGATCATCTACGCGTGGGTGATCGGCATGCAGTTCAAGCATGCCATGGAGCAGCAGGCCGATGCCCTCGGCCAGAGCCTGGTCACCCAGACGGCCGCCTCGGCCACCGATCTGCTGGTGGCCAACGACATCCTCAGCCTCAACGTGCTGCTGAGCAATCTGGTGAAGAATCCGCTGGTCGCTCACGCAGCGATCTACAGCGTGGACAATCGCGTGCTCGCCGAGTCCGGAACCCGGCCTCAGCAGGGCCTGCTTGGGGACGATAACGGGCTTTATTCGACACCCATCAGCTTTCAGGAAGTGATTGCCGGGCATCTGCGCGTGAGCCTGGACATGCAGCAGTTTCAGCAGCCGATGACCATCAGCCTGCAGAGCATGGGACTGCTCAGCCTGATCCTGCTGGCGTTGACGCTGATGCTGAGCCTGCGCCTGGGCCGGCAATTGGCGACGCCCTTGATGCAGCTGCGCCTGTGGCTGCGCGACCCGGACGACCCCGCCCCGGGTGCCGGACGGCAGGACGAGATTGGCGACCTTGCGCGCCAACTGCAGTCACGCCTGGTACCGGAGAAGCCCGAGGCGGAGCTTGACCTGAGCGATGCGCTGGACGACGACTATTTCGACCAGAGTGACGACCACAGCATTGACTCACGATCCCCCACAGCGCAACCGGAGCGCTTCGATATCGAGCTGGACGACGAGCCACAACGCCCACGCGGCTTTTCCGCGAACGCTGATGACGACGTGCAGCAGCTGGACGACGACGTCCCGTTCGAGCTCCCGTCACTGGGTACCCCGAGCGTACAACCTCCTACCCCGCCGCAACCTACCCGCAGCGCCGTGCTGGCCATCCAGCTCGGCGGGCAGGAACAATTGCGCCGCTTGCCGCGGCCGCGCCTGACCGAACTGCTGCAACGCTATCGAGACTGCCTGCAACAAGCCGCGACGCTTTACCAGGCCGAGCTGCACACGCTCAACGATGGCAGCAGCCTGATGTTGTTTCATAGCCAGGACGACGAGCAGAACTACCTCACCCACGCGATCTGCTGTGGCGAACTGATGCGTGCGCTGGGCCATGCCTTGCAGATCGACGTCGCCGACAGCGGCATCACGCTGCAACTGCAGCTCGCCCTGACCCAGGGCGATGGCCTGTTCGACCTGAGCCAGGGCGACCTGCTGCTCAGCCAGCCGGCGCAGGCCGCGCTGGATATGTCGCTGCACAGCCGCAACCTGCTGCTGGTAGAGGGCAGCATCAGCGAGGACCGGCTGATTCAGCAGCGCGCGCGTATCCGCCCGATTGCCAGTCCGGAAGGCGCCTGCTGCGTCGAGCGCCTGCTGGACCCATACCCCTCGCTGCTGGAGCGCCAGCTGACGCGCATGCACGAACTACGCAGCCGCACCCACTGACGCAAGCCATACGGTCGCTATCAAACGATCGTTGACCTTTGGTCGAGCCCGCAGTCGCAACCAGCCCGAGAAAACGAAAAAGCCCGACCAGATCACCGGCCGGGCTTTTCAATGCGCTGACTGCAACAGCAGCCGCGACAGAGTCAGAAGCGGAACACTTCCATATCCGTACGAATGGGTTCGGCGGCCGGGATGCGCGGTGCCGGTGCCTCGGCAGACTTGCTTACCTGTGGCTTGGCAGGGGCAACCTTGGGTGCGGTCTTGGCTACCAGGGTAGGTTCGACCGCATCGGCGACCATCTCGCTCAGGCGCTGCAGCAGAACGCTCTGCGCCCGCACCTGGTCGCTCGCGCTGCCCTGGTGCTCCTCCTGCAGGCGCACCAGTCGACTGCCCAAATGCTTGCCCGCCTTGTCGCGCAGACGCCATTGCGCCTCAAGTACCGCCGGGAATTCGGGGCCGGAATCAAGGCGCGTGATGGACAGCTCGATCTGCACTTCTGGCGTAAAGCCTTCGTCGGCCGGGCCAAGCACCAGGCTCTGCGTATCCAGACGCCAGGCCAGCTGGCGCAGCAACACCTGCTCGACGTCGGCCTTCAGGCTACCCGCCCAGTGGGCGCGCTGACCGTCGACGGCCAGGCTGCCGTCAGCCAGACGCTGAAGCAAGGCGTCACGCTGCAGATAATCGGCAAGCGTCACCGGTGCCAGCAGCACGGCGGCGCCATCGGTTCGCTCAGGCACTTCAGTCGTACCGCTGTCCAGTCGGTACATTGGCGCAGGCTGCAGGCCGATGCAGCCTGTCAGCCCCATGCTGGCCAGCAACAAAACAGTCGGAACACGCAGCAAATTCTTCATTACCGTCATAACACCAGAGTTCAGGCCGCTCGCGACCATCAGATCGCCAATGCCTCGTGCATATGTCTCGCCGGACAATCGACTCCGCCGACGCGAAAGAAAGCACCGGGCAACATGCCGCAGGCTGGAAAGGCCGCTATCTTCCGTGAAAGCGGCCTTCGATTCCAGCGCCAATACGTTTGGTCATGCTTCGACCAGCAAGCCTTCGACGCGCTGGAAGCCTCGTGGCAGCTTGTTGCCGCGCCTGCCACGTTCGCCTTTGTAGTGCTCCAGATCCTCGGCCTTGAGCGACAGCGTGCGCTTGCCCGCCTGCAACACCAGTGTCGCACCGGTCGGCAACACGGCGAGATCGACCAGATACTCCTCGCGGCTCGCGACCCGCTCGCCGGGGATGCCGATGATCTTGTTGCCCTTGCCCTTGCCCAGCTGCGGCAGATCCCGCACCGGGAACACCAGTAGACGGCCCTCGGTCGTCACTGCAGCCAGCCAATCCTCCTCGCGACTGGCCAGCGGCCGCGGCGCGACGACCTTGGCGCCTTTCGGCAGCGAGAGCAGCGCCTTGCCCGCCTTGTTCTTGGCCTGCAGGTCCTCGCCCTTGACCACGAAACCGTAGCCGGCGTCCGAGGCGATCACGTAGAGCGCCTCATCATCGGGCAGCATCACGCATTCGAAACTCGCGCCCGGCGGTGGCGTCAGCCGGCCGGTGAGCGGCTCGCCCTGGCCTCGCGCCGAAGGCAGCGAGTGCGCCGCCAGCGAATAGCTGCGCCCAGTGGAGTCGATGAACACCGCATATTGATTCGAGCGCCCGGCCGCAGCTGCCTTGAAGCTATCTCCGGCCTTGTAGGACAGCCCGCTGGCATCGACATCATGGCCCTTGGCGCAGCGCGCCCAGCCTTTATCGGAGATCACCACGGTCACCGGCTCGGACGGCAGCAGCTCGTTTTCCGACAGCGCCCGCGCCTCGGCACGCTCGACGATCGGCGAGCGGCGATCGTCGCCGTAGGTTTCCGCGTCCTCGATCAGCTCCTTGCGCACCAGTTTCTTCAGCTTGGTTTCACTACCCAGCAGCGCCAGCAGCTTTTCGCGCTCCTTGGCCAGCTCGTCCTGCTCGCCGCGGATCTTCATCTCTTCCAGCCGCGCCAGCTGACGCAGGCGAGTGTCGAGGATGTAGTCGGCCTGCAGCTCAGAGAGCTCGAAGCGCGCCATCAGCACCGGTTTGGGCTGATCTTCGGTACGGATGATGTGGATCACTTCATCCAGATTGAGGAAGGCCACCAGCAAGCCTTCCAACAGGTGCAGACGCCTCTCGACCTTGTCCAGGCGGAACTGCAGGCGACGGCGCACGGTGCCGATGCGATAGGTCAGCCACTCGCTGAGCAGGGTGCGCAGGTTCTTCACCTGTGGTCGACCATCGAGCCCGATCACGTTGGTGTTGACCCGGTAGGCGGACTCCAGATCGGTGGTGGCGAACAAGTGCTGCATCAACGCTTCGACATCGACCCGGTTGGAGCGCGGGATGATGACGATGCGACAGGGGTTTTCATGATCCGACTCATCGCGCAGGTCGGCGACCATCGGCAGCTTCTTGGCCTGCATCTGCCCAGCGATCTGCTCGAGCACCTTGGAGCCGGACACCTGGTGCGGCAGCGCGGTGACCACGACGTCGCCGTCTTCGACACGGTAGACGGCCCGCATGCGAACGGAACCTCGACCTGTCTCATAGATCTTCAGCAGGTCCGCACGCGGCGTGATGATCTCCGCCTCGGTCGGGAAATCCGGCCCCAGCACATGCTCGCAGAGCTGCTCGACACTGGCGCTCGGCTCGTCGAGCAGACGTATGCAGGCGCTCGCCACTTCACGCAGGTTGTGCGGCGGCACATCGGTGGCCATGCCCACGGCGATGCCGGTGGTGCCGTTGAGCAAAAGGTTGGGCAGGCGCGCCGGTAGCGTCGCCGGCTCGTCGAGGGTGCCATCGAAGTTCGGCACCCACTCCACCGTACCCTGCCCCAGCTCGCTGAGCAGCACCTCGGAATAACGCGACAGCCGGGCCTCGGTGTAACGCATGGCGGCGAAGGACTTGGGATCATCCGGCGCGCCCCAGTTGCCCTGACCATCGACCAGCGTGTAGCGATAGCTGAACGGCTGCGCCATCAGCACCATGGCTTCGTAGCAGGCACTGTCGCCATGCGGATGAAACTTGCCGAGCACGTCACCGACGGTACGTGCGGACTTCTTGTGCTTGGCGTCGGCGCCCAGGCCGAGTTCGCTCATGGCATAGATGATGCGCCGCTGCACCGGCTTCAAACCGTCGCCGATATGCGGCAGTGCGCGATCCATGATCACGTACATGGAGTAGTTGAGGTAGGCCTGCTCGGTGAAATCGGCGAGGGAGCGACGCTCCACGCCGTCCAGGCTCAGGTCGAGGGATTCGCTCATCAGCAGTTTTCTTCAGCAAAGGATGGATGACTCACGGCTGGTTGCTCGCCAAACTTGAGCAAGTTGCCGTGGGCGTCGATGACATAAAGTTCTTGCATGCCCCAGGGCTGCATAACGGGCGCGTCCAGGACCAGGCCACGCTGACAGAACTCCCGGTACAGCGCCTGGCAATCGCCGGTACGTATGTAGCAGGAGGTGTTCTCGGCAACGTGGCGCTCCGTGCAAAGCCAGAAATGCAGCTGCGCACCGTCGCGCTCCACGATCAGGTAGTCAGTGGCCTGGAGCACGACCTGGAAACCCAGACAGGTCGTGTAGAAGGCGCGGCTTTCATCGAGATTCAACGAAGCCAGGACAGGCACCGTGGACTGTATGAGCGCCCTCATCGGTCTTGCCCCTGAGGTAGTTGCTGGCGCAGCACCAGGGTGCCAGCGCGCTGGGTGAATTCAAGCTGCTTCAGTGCGCTCATACCGAGCAGAACCTGTTCGCTGCGAAAGCCGGGGGCGACGATGGCGCGCACGTCGTGCAGCCGGATGTCACCCAGATCGAGGCTCGACAGCACGGTGCGATAACCGGTGGTCTGGCCGTTGGCGGTGTGCAGCATCACCGGCGCGCCGCGCTCCAGTCCCAGCCGTTCGGCCAGCTCGGCCGGCACCGCGACATCGGTAGCACCGGTATCCAGCAGAAAGGTGACCGCCTCACTATTGATCCGCCCGCTGGCGACGAAATGGCCTTGGATATTGCCGGCCAGCTGCACTTCGATCTGCTCGCCCTGCAGCTGGGAAACCGGCTGCCGATTGGGGTTGAGCCGATCCTCCTCCCAAGCGGCGAAGAAGCGGGTAGCCAGGAACAGTCCCGCCCCCCAGGCGAGCACCAGCATCACGCGCCCGGCACGCCGCCCGGCGGTCTGGCTCACGGCTTCGCGCCCCAGCCGCCATCGGGCGCGGCAAAACGCCAGACGATCGGACGCTTTTCGCCATCGCCACGGGCCTTGCCGTTGTTGTCAACGCCGATCCAGACACCTTCGGCATCGACCCACAACGCCTCGGCATTGCCGTAGGGCTCAGCGTAACGGCGCGCCTCGGTCAAGGCTTCCTCGGCAAATGACCAGCAGCGCTCGACCACTCCAGTGGCCGGGTTGCGACGACAGACGCGGTAGGCCGAGGGCTCCAGCACGAAAAGCTTGTCGGCGAAGAACGCCACCGCCGAGAAACTCTTTGGCAGCGGCGCATCACCCAGCGCAGCGGGCGGCAGCTGATCGCCCCCCTCGGCCATCAGCACGCAACCGCCCGTGCACTGCCAGCTGCTCTGCTGGCGATGCAGCACCAGAAGACCGCGGCGCTCGCGTTCGGCCGCAAGCCACATGCGCTCGGCCTTCGGATCGACGGCGATCCCTTCGAACAGCGCGTTGAAGTGCCAGAGCATGCCGCTGGCCCGCGCCTGTCGTACCAGCGTATCGGGCAGGCGCAGCCATTCCGCCGTACCCGCCGGGCGGACCCGCAGCACACCGGCATGGGCCTCACTGACCACGTAGCGGTTGCCCAGGCTGTCACAACTCAGACCTTCGAAATCCAGCTGACCACCCCGCACCTGGCCACTGACCCAGGCGCGCATGCGCATGCCCCAGGGCAAGCCGCTGTCCGGCGGCGGGCCTGCCTCGAAACGCTCGGGCTCCGCCTGCCAGGGCGAGACGCTGGTATCCAGACGATAGAGAACGTCGTCCTCGCGATCGGAAACGGCCCACAAGGCATCGCCGCACCAGGCCATTCCGGACAGGTTGCCACCGGCTATCCCGGCCACCGGGTGCTCGCCGAGCAATTTCAGTTCGGGCGCCGCCTCGCTGGCCCAGAGCGGTGCCGAAGCCAGACTCAGCAACACCAGCCAACGGCGGATCAAACCAAAACCTCGGCCAGATTGCCCTTGGACTCGAGCCAGCTCTTGCGGTCGCCGGCGCGCTTCTTGGCCAGCAGCATGTCCATGATCTCGCGGGTGCCCTCGAAATCATCCAGGGTCAGCTGTACCAGTCGACGCGTGTTGGGGTCCATGGTGGTCTCGCGCAGTTGCGGCGGATTCATCTCACCGAGGCCCTTGAATCGGGTGACCTGAGGTTTTCCACGGCGCTTTTCAGCAACCAGACGCTCGAGGATGCCGTCGCGCTCGGCCTCGTCCAGCGCGTAGAAGATGTCCTTGCCCAGATCGATGCGATACAGCGGCGGCATGGCGACATAGACATGGCCGGCCTCGACCAGAGGGCGGAAATGCTGAACGAACAGGGCGCAGAGCAACGTGGCGATGTGCAGGCCGTCTGAGTCGGCGTCGGCGAGGATGCAGATCTTGCCGTAACGCAGCTGGCCCAGATCGGCCGCGCCCGGATCGACGCCGATGGCGACGGCGATGTCGTGGACTTCCTGGCTGGCCAGTACTTCGCCGCCGTCGACTTCCCAGGTGTTCAGGATCTTGCCGCGCAGCGGCATGATCGCCTGGAACTCCTTGTCCCGCGCCTGCTTGGCCGAGCCGCCGGCCGAGTCACCCTCGACCAGGAACAGCTCGGCGCGCATCGGGTCCTGCCCGGCGCAGTCGGCCAGCTTGCCCGGCAGCGCCGGGCCCTGGGTGATCTTCTTGCGTTCGACCTTCTTGCCGGCCTTGAGGCGGCGCCCGGCGTTGCTGATCGCCAGCTCGGCCAGTTGCATGCCCAGCTCCGGGTGGGCATTGAGCCAGAGGCTGAAGGCATCCTTGACCACACCGGAGACGAATGCCGCAGCCTCGCGGGACGACAGGCGCTCCTTGGTCTGCCCGGAGAACTGCGGCTCCTGCATCTTCATCGAGAGGACGAAGGCGATGCGCTCCCAGATGTCTTCCGGTGCCAGCTTCAGCCCGCGCGGCAGCAGGTTGCGGAATTCGCAGAACTCGCGCATGGCATCCAGCAGGCCCTGGCGCAGGCCGTTGACATGGGTGCCGCCCTGGGCCGTTGGAATCAGGTTGACGTAGCTCTCCTGGACACTCTCGCCACCTTCGGGCAGCCACAGCAGCGCCCAGTCCACCGCCTCGGTGTTGCCCGCCAGGGTGCCGACGAAGGGCTCGTCGGGCAGGCGCAGGTAATCGCTGACCGAGTCGACCAGGTACGAACGCAGGCCGTCCTCGTAGTGCCACTCGACCTTCTCGCCGCTGCCCTTGTCCTCGAAGCTGACGCTCAGCCCCGGGCAGAGCACGGCCTTCGCCTTGAGCACATGCTTGAGGCGGCTGATGGAGAATTTGGGGGAATCGAAGTATTTCGGATCGGCCCAGAAGCGCACGCTGGTACCGGTGTTGCGCTTGCCGACGCTGCCGATGACTTCCAGGTCAGTGGCCTTGAAGCCATCGGCGAAGCTCATGCGGTACTCGCTGCCGTCGCGCTTGACGGTCACTTCGACCCGCGTCGACAGGGCGTTGACCACCGAGATGCCGACCCCGTGCAGACCACCGGAGAACTGGTAGTTCTTGTTGGAGAACTTGCCGCCGGCGTGAAGCTTGGTGAGGATCAGCTCGACGCCCGGTACACCCTCTTCCGGGTGGATGTCCACCGGCATGCCACGGCCGTCGTCGATCACTTCCAGCGAATTGTCTTGATGCAGGATCACCTGAACCGAGCGGGCATGGCCGGCGAGGGCTTCGTCGACGCTGTTGTCGATGACTTCCTGGGCCAGGTGGTTGGGCCGCGAGGTATCGGTGTACATGCCCGGGCGCTTGCGCACCGGGTCGAGGCCGGAAAGAACCTCGATGGCTTCTGCGGTATAAGACATCTGTCTGGCACTGTCCTTATGTTCTGAATGAATCAGCCCTTGCGGGCAGCAAAAGTCTGCGCAACGCCGGAATGAAATGGCCGGTCCGCGTTCGCGAAACCACCCTGAACGCCGCCGGCCGCGCTAACGTTGCGCCGCGCATCAGCATCCCTTCAGAGCCGATCAAGCCATGCCTGCGGCTCGAAGCCGGCAAAGGCCAGCAGCGCCGGCAGACGCTCGGCAAATCCCTGAAAGCCATGGTCGCCACCGGCCTGAATGCGCAGTGCACAACCACGATAGAACTGCGCAGCGTCACGGTAATCCAGCGTCTCGTCGCCCGTCTGCAGCCAGACCTGATAGCGCTCGGCATCCTGTGGTGGCGCAGTTTCCAGTTCCGCCAAGGCGGTTACATGATCGTCGGTGAGGTCCCAGACTTCCCCGCTATACAGATTGGTCTGCGGCCCAAGATAACCGTCGAACCGGCGGTGCGGTGTCACGGCCGGATTGATGAGCAATGCCTTGAGGCCATGGCGCTCGGCGAGGTGCGTCGCATAGTAGCCGCCAAGCGAGCTGCCGACCAGCAACGGCCGGCCAAGCTCGGCCAGGCATGCTTCGAGTTGGGCGATGGCCTGACGCGGATGATGGTGCAGCGCGGGGACCCGCAAGCGTTCGGCCATGCCCAGTTTCTCCAGCGCAGCGGACAACTGGCTGGCCTTCTGCGAGACCGGTGAGCTGTTGAGACCGTGGATATAGAGAATCGAAGGTGAATAGCTGGACATGGATACAGTTCGTAGTGAAACCGCAAGGCTACAAGGCACATGCCGCCGTCTGCAAGCAGGCCGGCGGCATGATGGGGTGGGCTCGGGGTATCTGCTGGCAAGTACCGCCAGCGCGTGTCACTGCGCGCAGAGCCGCCTTAGTAGCCCTTGACGCTGTAGTCGATCTCGAACTCGATACCGCTGACCCGGGAAACTCCGGTTTCCAGCTGCCCATCGGCATATAGCCGCAGCCAGCGATAACCCGGCGCGACGCTGTCGACCTGAAAGTCCTCGCTCTGCGGGGCGAACTGCACCCCGGTCGATGGCGACGCCAGCAGGCGTACACCGTTGCGCCAGTGATCGAACTCCTGGTGGATATGGCCCCAGAGCAATGCACGCACGTTGCGGTGACGATCGAGGACCTCGAACAGGGCTTCTGGATTGCGCAGCCCGATGGTATCCATCCAGCGACTGCCGATGGACACCGGATGATGGTGCAGACAGATCAGATGGTGATGGTCCGGCGCCTCGCTCAGTGCACGCTCGAGCAGTTCCAGCTGATCGTTGCGCAGCATGCCGAACACCGAGCCCGCCACCAGCGTATCGAGCATCACCACACGCCAGCCGCCGATCTCCAGCACCGGCTCCATCAGCGCACTGCCACGGCAGGCCTCACGCATTGCTGCCAGCTCGTCGTGGTTCCCCGGACACCAGCGCGCTGGTGCTTCGATGCGCTCGGCGAGCCGGCGGAAGCGCTGATAGGATGCCACCGAGCCGTCCTGCGAGAGGTCACCGGTGGCGAGGACCAGGTCGATGCGTGGCTGCTCGTCGATGGCCAGTTCGACCACCTGTTCCAGGCTGTCACAGGTATTCATGCCCAGCAGCTTGCCGTCCGCTTCGGCAAACAGATGGCTGTCGGTGAGCTGCACCAGCAGAACCGAATCTTCAACAGTCAGGGACGCGCGAGGCAATGCCCTTCTCCTTGAGCTAAATCGCAACGGAATTATGGTAGGTGCCCGGCAGGGGGGTAAACCTCAGGATGTGGGCTTGGGTCACAGAACGGCGCAGCGCATCCAGGGCGGATCAAGCGCAGTATCAGGCTATCAAGGCATGGCGCAAGGGGTCAGAGCACCGGTTCCAGCTCGTGCCCGCAGGCCAGACAGTGGCCCAGCCATTCGCCGAGGAACAGATTGAGCTGGTTCTTCTCGTCCGGCTGGTGCATCTGCGCGTTGGGGTAGTGATAGATGCCGCGGAAACGTCGCGCATTCTCGGCGCGAATGACTTCGGCCATACGCGCATCGTGGTAAACCCGCACCTCCATCTTCGGCACCGGCAACCAGGTCAGGCAGTTCTCCTGACTGACCTGCAAGGTCGTGGTGTAAGGGCAGCTCTCCAGCACCTCGAGCACCAGCACACCGAGCAACATGTCGCCCTGACTGATGGCGATGCGGCGCGCGTCGCAACCGTTACGCATGCCCGGCAGCAGGCGCATCAGGCGCAGGTAATTGGCCTCGCAGGCCGACTGCAGCTCGAGCAGGTCGACTCGGTATCGCTCGCGCGTCTTTCTCATGTCCACGCCCCCCGCACCTGCTCTCGATTCAAGGCCAGCCACTGCAGTGCAATGATGCTGGCCGCGTTGTCGATACGACCCTCGTTGACCGCGCGGAGTGCCTGCTGCAGCGGCCAGACATGCACGCGGATATCCTCGCCTTCCTCGGCCAGACCGAAGACGCCTTGTGCGCCTTCGCTGTCGCAGCGACCGATGTAGAGATGCACCTGTTCATCGCTGCCGCCCGGGGACGGGAAGTACCGGGTGATCGGCCACAGCTCGCCCAGCTCCAGCCCGGCTTCTTCGACCGCCTCGCGCCGGGCCACCGCGTCAGGTGACTCGTCTTTGTCGATCAGCCCCGCCACCAGTTCGATCAGCCAGGGGTTCTCAACCTTGCCCAGCGCACCCACGCGGAACTGCTCGATAAGCACCACCTGATCGCGCTGCGGATCGTAGGGCAGCACGCACACGGCGTCATGCCGCACGAACAGCTCGCGACTCAACTCCGCGCCCATGGCGCCGCTGAACTGGCGATGACGTAGGTGCAGGCGTTCCAGCCGGTAAAAACCGCTGAAGCATTGCTCTCGTCGGAGGATCTGGACATCATCCGGTCCGGGCTTGAAGGTCTCGCTCATCGGGTACTACTCATATCGGTTTGAACCGCGCCTTACGTGACGGCGGGCGACTGCAACCGTCACAACGTGAGCGGCTTCGTCGCCATCCTAACGCGGCATCGTCGCTGGCGCAGCCCTTTGCAGACCACCGTAGCCGAAGAAAGCTCCACCTGCAGCGCCGCACGAACTTCAGGTGTCTTCGGCAATCGAAAGCGCACTGCCATGCCTGGACCAACCATGAATCGAACCGCCTCCATTCGCACTCTGATCCTGCTGAGCAGCCTTGTCGTGCTGCTGAGCGGCTGCCAGCATCTTGCCTCCGAACGCCCGGTGGAGGTGCGCCAGAACCTCACCGAGCAACGCCCGCAGGGCTGCCAGGGCGAAGACTGCCCGCTGGTGAACATCGACACCCTGACCTTCACCGACGAATCCGAACTGAACAACCTGATCGACGCGCGCCTGCGCCGGATGACCATCAATGGCCCGGATGATCGCCTGCCGGATTCGCTCAAGGGTTACCAGCAGCAGTTTCTGCGCGCTGCCGAACCGGGCTGGAGCAGCTACCTGCAGGCCAAGCTGCGCGAGCAGCACAGCGACATCCTGGTCGTCGAGCTGTCCAGCTATCTGTATGTCGGTGGCGCCCACGGTATGCCCGGTCGCGGCTTCATCAACTACGACCGAGAGGCCGATCGGGAATTACGTCTCGAAGACCTGCTGATCCCCGGGCAGGAGGGCAGCTTCTGGCGCGTTGCGCGCCAGGCCCATCAACGCTGGCTGGTGGAGAACGGCCACGCCCAGGACGCCGAGTTCACCGGCTTCTGGCCCTTCCAGCAGACAGAAAACATCGCGCTGCTGAAAGACAGCGTGTTGCTCAAGTACGACGTGTACAGCATTGCGCCGTACTCAAGCGGGCACCCTGAACTGTTCATTCCCCATGAACAGCTGGAAGGCATTCTGAAGCCGGAATATCTCTGAGGATACGAAGCGGGCCGGTATATGCCGGCCCGCTTCGGGTCGTCTACAGCCAGTCGGTCACACCTCGCCGATCACACCTGCTTGTAAATCACCGAGCCTTCGTCCTTGAAACGCGAGGACTGCTCGGCGAAGCCCGCCTCGATGGCCTTCTGCTCGTCGGTCAGGCCGTGCTCAGCGGCGTATTCGCGCACTTCCTGGGTAATCTTCATCGAACAGAACTTCGGTCCGCACATGGAGCAGAAGTGCGCCACCTTGGCCGATTCCTTCGGCAGCGTCTCGTCGTGGAAGGCACGCGCGGTGTCCGGGTCGAGGCCGAGGTTGAACTGGTCTTCCCAGCGGAACTCGAAGCGCGCCTTGGACAGGGCGTTGTCGCGAATCTGCGCGCCCGGATGACCCTTGGCGAGGTCGGCGGCGTGCGCGGCGATCTTGTAGGTGATGATGCCGGTCTTCACGTCATCCTTGTTCGGCAGGCCAAGGTGCTCCTTCGGCGTGACGTAGCAGAGCATCGCGCAGCCGAACCAGCCGATCATCGCCGCACCGATGCCGCTGGTGATGTGGTCGTAGCCAGGGGCGATGTCGGTGGTCAGCGGGCCCAGGGTGTAGAACGGCGCCTCGTCGCAGCATTCCAGCTGCTTGTCCATGTTCTCCTTGATCATGTGCATCGGCACGTGACCCGGGCCTTCGATCATGCACTGCACATCGTGTTTCCAGGCGATCTTGGTCAGCTCGCCAAGGGTTTCCAGCTCGCCGAACTGCGCGGCGTCGTTGGCATCGGCAATCGAGCCCGGACGCAGGCCGTCGCCCAGCGAGAAGCTGACGTCATAGGCCTTCATGATCTCGCAGATTTCCTCGAAGTTCGTGTAGAGGAAGTTCTCCTTGTGATGCGCCAGGCACCACTTGGCCATGATCGAACCGCCGCGCGAGACGATGCCGGTGACGCGCTTGGCGGTCAGCGGCACGTAGCGCAGCAGCACCCCGGCGTGGATGGTGAAGTAGTCCACGCCCTGTTCAGCCTGCTCGATCAGCGTGTCGCGGAACAGCTCCCAGGTCAGGTCCTCGGCCACGCCGTTGACCTTCTCCAGCGCCTGATAAATGGGCACGGTGCCGATCGGCACGGGCGAGTTGCGGATGATCCATTCGCGGGTTTCGTGGATGTGCTTGCCGGTGGACAGGTCCATCACCGTGTCCGAACCCCAGCGGATGCCCCAGGTCAGCTTGGCCACTTCCTCTTCGATCGAAGAACCCAGCGCCGAGTTGCCGATGTTGCCGTTGATCTTCACCAGGAAATTGCGGCCGATGATCATCGGCTCGAGTTCGGTGTGGTTGATGTTGGCCGGGATGATGGCGCGACCGCGGGCCACTTCGTCACGCACGAATTCCGGCGTGATCTCCTTGGGGATCGAGGCGCCGAAGCTATGCCCGGCATGCTGATCCTTCAGCAACCCAGCCTCTCGAGCTTCGGTCAGTTTCATGTTCTCGCGGATGGCAACGTATTCCATCTCGGGCGTGATGATGCCCTTGCGCGCATAGTGCATCTGGCTGACGTTATGCCCGGCCTTGGCCCGCCGCGGATGGCGTACATGGGCAAAACGCATGGCGGTCAGCTCGGCGTCGTTCAGGCGACGCTGGCCGAACTCGGAGGTCAAGCCCGGCAGCTTCTCGGTATCGCCGCGCTCCTCGATCCAGGCACTGCGCACATCGGCCAGGCCCTTGCGTACGTCGATCTGCACGTTCGGATCGGTATAGGGGCCGGAGGTGTCGTACACGGTGACCGGAGCGTTGATCTCGCCGCCGAAGTCCGTGGGCGTCACGTCCAGGCTGATCTCGCGCATCGGTACGCGGATATCCGGACGCGAACCCTGCACATAGATTTTCTGCGAACGCGGGAAGGGTTGGATCGACTGCTGGTCGACCTGGGCGGATTCACTCAGGTTCTGTTGTTCTACACGCATCAGGCTGGCTCCTAGAGAATTGTCGGAGCGAACCTGAAAACACGGATGGCAAGGGCATCGGGTGCGCCGGAACTGGCGCTGAGAGAGCTGGCCGAACGACTGGCGAGCACATCTTGTTCCCTACGCAGGCCTTAACCTGATCAGGTTCAACGGGATCCGGAACTTTCCGATCTCAGCCTTCGCTTCAAGGCACCCCGACAAGAACGCCATCGAGTCTAATCAAGACCCAGTACGAACGCCATGCCAAGGGCGAAAGTAGTCGACCGTTCGGTCATTCCGGCCGGCCGCAACCGGCATCTGACATTGCCTCGCACACGCGCCTTGACCCCCCGTCAGCCGCCGCTTAGCCTTGCCCCTCAGCTCTATTCAGGATGGACCCAACATGCTGCGCAGACTCCCCCTGGCTCTCGCCGTGGCTTCCCTCACCGCCGGAGCAGCCTGGGCACAGGAAACCGTCCCGCTCGCCAGCAAGACCGATCTGGTCAGCGTCTATCAGCAAGCCGTCAACAACAACGCCGACCTGGCTGCAGCGCGTGCGCAGTTTCGCGCACGCCAGGAAATCGTGCCGCAGGCACGGGCCGGGCTGTTGCCCAACCTCAGCGCCGGCGCCGAGCTGAGCGATACCGAAACGGACGTCGATACCAGCAGGGGCTCCACCTCGCTATCGCGCAGCGGTACCGTCTACCAGGCAACGCTGAGCCAGCCGATCTTCCGTGCCGATCGCTGGTTCCAGCTCAAGGCCGCGGAAGCCGTGAGCGAGCAGGCCGCAATCGAATACTCCATCACCGAACAGGACCTGATCCTGCAGAGCGCCCAGGCCTACTTCGCCGTGCTGCGCGCACAGGACAACCTGGCGGCAGTGAAGGCCGAGGAGGCTGCATTCAAGCGCCAGCTCGACCAGGCCAACGAGCGCTTCGAGGTCGGCCTGTCGGACAAGACCGACGTGCTCGAAGCCCAGGCCGGCTTCGATACCGCCCGGGCCAACCGCTCCATCGCACAGCGCCAGGTCGAGGACGCCTTCCAGGCGTTGTACACACTGACCAACCGCGAATACATCGCCCTCGAAGGCATCCGCCACACCCTGCCGGTGCTGGCCCCGGTGCCGAACGAGGCCAAGGCGTGGGTCGATACCGCAACACGGCAGAACCTCAACCTGCTGGCGGTCAATTACGCGGTGACCGCAGCGGAAGAAACCCTGCGCCAGCGCCGCTCCGGCCATGCACCGACGCTCGATGCGGTGGCGTCCTATCGCAAGGGCGACAACGATGCGCTGGGCTTCAGCAACAGCCAGAGCATCCCGGGCTTCGACATGCCGCGCTACACCGGTGACGTCGAGCAGCGCAGCATCGGCCTGCAGCTGAACATTCCGATCTACAGCGGCGGCCTGACCACTTCGCAGAGTCGCGAGGCCTATTACCAGCTCAGCCAGAGCGAGCAGCAGCGCGAGAGCCTGCGCCGCCAGGTGGTCGAATCCACACGCAATCTGCACCGAGCGGTTAACACCGATATCGAGCAGGTCGAAGCCCGCAGGCAGTCGATCATCTCCAACCAGAGCGCGCTGGAGGCCACCGAAATCGGCTATCAGGTCGGCACGCGCAACATCGTCGACGTACTCGACACCCAGCGCCGCCTGTATGGCGCCGTGCGGGACTACAACAACGCCCGCTACGACTACATCCTCGACAACCTGCGCCTGAAACAGGCCGCCGGCACACTCAACCCGGACGACTTGCAGCAGCTGGCAGCGTATCTGAAGCCAGATTACAACCCGGACACCGACTTCCTGCCGCCGGACCTGCCGCAGACCATCGGCCAGCCGGTGCGGATCGATTATTAGATGCGCGCTCACATCAATTGATGGCCGCAGGGCCTGCCACAAGCCTGAAGCTCAAAAGCTTCGCCCGAGGTCGGACCTCCCACCAAAGCTGCCTGTGCATACCGCCCCTGTGGGAGGCGCGCCCTCGCGGCGATGTAGGCCGAAGGACTGCCAAAAGGCCGAGGTGTGAAGGTTGGATAGGCGCGCGAGGTGCCCGAGCCTCACGTGCTTTCGCCATTCGTCGGCGCAGGCTATCGAACCAGCCGCGCCAGTCCCGCTAACAGCCGCTCCAACGCGCCCTGATTGTTTTTCAACACCACCAGTCCTGCCGTACGCATCCGTTCGGCATAGGGCAGATCACTCCAAAGTGCATCGACCGCGCTCACCAGTTCGCTCGCGTTTTCCACCTCGCGCAGGGCGCCAGCAGCGCGCAACTGCGCCGATATCTCGAGAAAGTTGAACAGGTGCGGGCCGCTGAGCACCGGCTTGCCCAGCGCTGCGGGCTCAAGGAGGTTGTGCCCGCCGTTGGGCACCAGACTGCCGCCAACGAAGGCGATATCCGCCAGCGCGTAGAGAAACAGCAGCTCGCCCATGGTGTCGCCAACCAGTACCTGAGTGTCGGCACCGACTGCCTCCCCCGTCGAGCGCCGCACGGCGACAAACCCATCCCTGACCGCCGACTCGTACACCGAGGCGAAGCGCTCCGGGTGCCTGGGCACCAGGATCAGCAGCGCCTGCGGGTGTTCGCCGAGCAGCTGGCGATGCGCAGCCAGAATGATCTCGTCCTCGCCGGCGTGAGTACTGGCGGCGATCCACAATGGCCGTTCCAGCGCCGCCCACTGCTGGCGCAATTTACTGGCACGCTCCAGCAGTGCCGGGTCGATGGTCAGGTCGAACTTGATCGATCCGGTCACCTCCACGCACTCATCGCGCGCACCGAGCTGGCGAAAACGTTCGGCTTCAGCCTCGGTCTGCACGGCAATCAGGCTCAGCTTAGCCAGCATCGGCGCAGTCAGACGGGCGAAGCGCGCGTAGCCGCGGGCCGAGCGCGCGGACAAGCGCGCATTGGCCAGCGCTACCGGAATGCCGCGGCGTGCACACTGATGGATATGGTTGGGCCAGAGTTCGGTCTCCATCACCACCGCCAGCTTCGGCCGCGCGCGCTCAAGAAAGCGCGCCGCCGCCCAGGGCAGGTCATAGGGCAGATAGCAGTGCTGCACGCTGTCGCCGAACAGTGCCTGGACGCGCTCCGAGCCGGTCGGGGTCATGCAGGTGACGGTGATCGGCAGATGCGGATAGCGCGCCATCAGTTCGCGGATCATCGGCGCCGCGGCGATGCTCTCGCCGACCGACACCGCATGCACCCAGATGCCACCCGGACGAAGCGGCGGCAAACCAAAGGCGAAACGTTCGCCGATACGACGAGAGTAGGCCGGCGCGCGCCAGGCGCGCCAGAGCAGGCGCAGAAATACCAGCGGCAGGCCGAGGTGGAACAGCAGGGTATAGAGGGTGCGATTCATGGGCGCGGAGCTTAACAAGCCGCCTGCCGGCGAGCCACAATCGCCACGGCTGGCGAACTAGTTGACGAGGACGCGACCGAACGAAGTTGACCTCCTCCAGCCCACGATCAGGATTTCCCATGTCCGGTTACGTTTACCTGGCCATCGCCATCTGCGCCGAAGTGATCGCCACCACCTCGATGAAAGCCCTGGCCGGCTTCAGCCGCCCGCTGCCCCTGTTGCTGGTGATTTGTGGCTATAGCTTGTCCTTCTGGATGCTGGCGCTGGTGGTGAAGACCATTCCGGTGGGGATCGCCTACGCCATCTGGGCGGGCCTGGGCATCGTGCTGGTCAGCATCGCTGCGGCGCTGATCTATCGCCAGCACCTGGACCTGCCGGCAGTTCTCGGTATGGCCCTGATCATCACTGGCGTGGTGGTCATTCAGCTGTTCTCCGGCAGCACCGGCCACTGAGCGCCCCGCGAACTGCATGCAGTTATACTGCGCGTCCGTTTCCCCGTATGAGGCCTGCACATGCCTGAATCCCTCAGCACCGATGTCCTGATCGTTGGCGGCGGCGTCGCCGGCCTCTGGCTCAACGCGCGCCTGCGCAGGCAAGGTTTTGCCACGTTGCTGGTGGACAAGGGAACGCTGGGTGGCGGGCAGAGCGTGAAGTCCCAGGGCATCATTCATGGCGGTACCAAGTACGCCTTGAGCGGCGCCCTCACCGGCGCATCCGAAGCCATCGCCGACATGCCACGGCGCTGGCGCGAGGCCCTTGAAGGCAAGGGCGAGCTGGATCTCAGCGGCGTGCGCCTGCTGTCCGATGCGCATTACCTCTGGTCGCCCGGCACGCTGGCCGGCAACCTCACCAGCTTCTTCGCCAGCAAGGCGGTGCGCTCGCGGGTTGGTCAGGTCAAGGGCGACGAACTGCCACCCGCTCTGCAACACCCGAAATTCAAAGGCAAGGTCTACCGCCTCAGCGAACTGGTGCTCGATGTGCCCAGTCTGATCGCCCGCCTGGCCGAGCTGGCCGACGACAGCCTGCTCGCCGGCCAGCAGGTCGAACCGCTGCTCGATGGCGACGAGCTGGTTGGTCTGCGCGTCGACGGCCGCGAGATCCGCGCTCAGCGCATCGTCTTCAGTGCCGGTGGCGGGACGGCCAAGCTGCTCACGACGCTCGGCCTGCAGCAACCGGCCATGCAGCGCCGTCCGCTGCACATGGTCATCGTCAAGGCGCCGACGCTCAAGCCGCTCTATGCCCATTGTCTGGGCGGCGGCACCAAACCGCGAATCACCGTGACCAGCCATCCGGCGGCAGACGGCGAGTGGGTCTGGTACCTGGGCGGCGATCTGGCCGAAGCCGATGGCGTGGCGCGCGACGAAGCCAGCCAGATCGCCGCGGCGAAGAAGGAACTGGCCGAGCTGGTACCCTGGATCGACCTGTCCGCAGCGCACTGGGCCACACTGCGCATCGACCGCGCCGAGCCGGCGCAATCGGCCCTCGCCCGTCCGGACAACGCCTTTCTCGCCGAGCAGGGCCGCCTGCTGGTCGGCTGGCCGACCAAGCTGGCGCTGTCACCGGACTTTTCCGACCGCGTCGAAGCCGCTCTCGCCCGCGACGGCATTCGCCCCGTCCAGCATCCCGTGCTACCGGAACTGCCGCGACCACCGTTGACCGGGCCGTTCTGGGAAGGGCTGCTGCCATGAACGCAACGCTGCATGAGTTGCACCGCCCGCTGGGCAGCACCGGCCTGAACATCTCGCCGCTGGGTCTGGGAACGGTGAAGCTAGGACGTGACCAGGGTGTGAAGTATCCCAGCGGTTTCGCCATTCCCGACGATGCCCAGGCTCGCCAGCTGCTGGCTCTGGCCCGCGATCTGGGCATCAACCTGATCGATACCGCCCCGGCCTACGGCGTCAGCGAAGAGCGGCTGGGCCCTCTGCTCGCAGGCCAGCGCGATGAGTGGGTGATCGTCAGCAAGGTCGGCGAGGAGTTCGAGAACGGCCAGTCGCGCTTCGACTTTTCCGCCGCGCACACGCGCTTTTCGGTCGAACGCAGCCTCAAGCGTCTGCGCACCGATCGCATCGAGCTGGTGCTGGTGCATTCCGATGGCAACGATCTGGACATCCTGCAGCACGCCGAGGTCTACCAGACCCTCGCCGAGCTCAAGCGCGAGGGCAAGATTCTCGGCTACGGCCTCTCCGGCAAGACCGTGGACGGCGGACTGCTGGCGCTGCAACAGGGCGACTGCGCGATGGTCACCTACAACCTCAACGAGCAGGCCGAGCGACCAGTGCTCGACTACGCTGCAGCCCACGGCAAGGGCATTCTGATCAAGAAGGCGCTTGCCAGCGGCCACGCCTGCCTCAAGCCAGGTGAAGACCCGGTGCGCCGAAGCTTCGAGTTGCTGTTCGGCCACCCCGGGGTCAGTGGCGCGATCATCGGCACTATCAATCCGCAGCATTTGACGGCTAACGTACGGACTGCTGCTGCCGTTCTGACCAGCAACTGAAACGGTCCTGGCGGCAACGTTCATCCGCTGCGCGGAAGCGCATTACGCTGATGCCGCGCGGTTACTTTCTTCGCCGCAAGGAGAAACCGAATGCCAAGAGTTCTGGTGCGCAAGAGCCCTGCCGCATTCAAGACCCTGCCTCTCTACGTCGAGGCCAGCCAGGACAACCTGAGCTACCAGAGTCTGGGCCGGCCGTTGAACTTCAGCGAAGTGATCGAGCGCCGCCGCCCGGTGGAGGTGTCCGATCCGGGCCGCTTTGCCATCGAACTGGCCAATCTCGGCGTTTCAGTGCGTCTGACCATGAGCTGGCAGGGCCGCGAATACTGGGTGCTGGTCCGTCAGCAGCGGCCGGACCGTGGTGACGTTGTGCTCAAGCTGATTTCCGGCTACATCCCGGCGCATGAGCTGAACCTGCCGCTGCTTACCGCCATCCAGGAGATCGCCGAAGAATGCCTGCTGGAAACCCCTGAAGGCTGGCTTGCCGGGCGTTTCGGCGATACCTGGCTGCCCACTCCGTACCAGGCCAGCCTGCACTACCGAGAGGCGGTGCACTTCAAGCTCGCCTCGCAATCCGGCGCCACGCGCCCGGTGCAGTGCGGCAACATGGTGCTGATGGAGCGTCCTCGCGCCTATGTACACCTGCCGACCGCATCGTTGCAGCTGGTATATGACATGCGCATGGAGCTACCGAAAGAGACGCGACAGCTGAGCCTGTTTCATGTCGACGAACGCTTGGAAGACGGGCAACTGGTTGCGCGCCTGGAGCGCAGCCGGCCCGACATCTACCTGATACCGCTGCATCAGGGCCAGCCGCAGGATCAGCTGCTGCAACTGCGCAATGGCCAGTTCAGCCCGGTGAACACTCGCGGCCTGTGGCTATCGGAAAGCTTTGCGCCGCAGGAAGGCTGGGTGGTGCGCGACGAGCGCGTTCGCTGGCGGGATTGGTGGGCGGCACGGCCGATGGCGGCCGCCCGTTAACGCGAAGTGGAAAGCCGCGAAAAGCGGCTATCCACCTACTGACGATACGCGGTAGGCGTATCCAATAGACTCAGCGGCTGCGGATCTTCTCGACGATGGCGGTGGTCGAGCTGTTCTCCACCAGCCCCAGCACCCTCACCACGCCACCGTACGCCTTGACCAACTCGGCACCGACCACCTGATCGACGCCGTAGTCGCCGCCCTTGACCAGCACATCGGGGCGAACCTGGGCCAGCAGGTTTTCCGGCGTGTCCTCCGAAAAGCACACCACCCAATCCACCGCTTCCAGACCGGCGAGCACCGCCATACGGCGATCCACCGAGTTGATCGGCCGCCCCGGCCCCTTCAGGCGGCTGACCGAGCCGTCGTCGTTGACTGCCACGACCAGACGATCACCTTGCGCCCGGGCCTGTTCCAGATAGGTCACATGGCCAGCGTGCAGGATGTCGAAACAGCCATTGGTGAAGACGATCTTCTCGCCCTCTGCCCGTGCATCCTCGACCGCAGTGAGCAGTTGTTCGACGGTCATTACACCGCGCTCGGAGCCCTCTTCGCGCTGCACGGCTCGGCGCAACTCGGGTGCGCTGATACAGGCGGTACCCAGCTTGCCGACCACGATACCGGCGGCCAGGTTGGCCAGTGCCACGGCCTGCGGCAGCTGCTCACCGGCAGCGATGGCCGCTGCCAGAGTCGAAATGACGGTATCCCCGGCGCCGGTCACGTCGAACACTTCACGGGCACGAGCCGGCAGGTGCAGTGGCGCCTGGTCGGGACGCAGCAGGGTCATGCCGTGCTCGCCGCGGGTGACCAGCAGAGCCTCAAGATCGAGAGTCGCCATCAGCTCGGCGCCCTTGCTCACCAACTCGGCCTCATCGGCACATTGTCCGACGATCGCCTCGAACTCGCCCAGGTTCGGCGTAATCAACGAAGCGCCGCGGTAGATTTCAAAATCCTTGCCCTTGGGGTCGGCGAGGACCGGAATGCCGCGACGGCGCGCAGCCTGGATCAGTGCCTGATGGTTCTTCAACGCGCCCTTGCCGTAATCCGACAGCACCAGCACCTTGACCCCAGCCAGCAAGCCCTCCACGTCGGCCAGCAGTGCGGCAGGATCGGTATCGAACGGCTCTTCGAAATCCATGCGCAACAGCTGCTGATGGCGACTCATCACCCGCAGCTTGACGATCGTCGGCTGGTCCTCGATGCGCTGGAAGTGCGCCTGCACGCCCGCCGCCGCAAGGCTGTCGGCCAGGCTCTGGCGCGCTTCATCTTCACCGGTCACACCCACCAGCGCAGCAGGCGCACCCAGTGCCGCGATGTTCAGCGCCACGTTGGCCGCGCCACCGGGCCGATCCTCGATCTGCTCGACCTTGACCACCGGTACCGGCGCCTCAGGCGAGATCCGCGACGTACCGCCATGCCAGTAACGATCGAGCATGACGTCACCGACCACCAGAACGGCGGCTTGGTCGAAACGGGGCATGGACAGCTTCATGGGGGCTCCGGTGAGGAAGAGAAAACGGCGGCGATCATAACATGCAGGCCGCGGCCGCCTGCCCGCGACAGGCGCCTTACTAGAGGTGGCGGACCCAGAACAGTTCGTGCCTGCGCACCGCCTTGCGGAAGAGCTCGTCATCTCGAGCGGAATCGCAGTTGACTCGGTGTAACGGCAGCGCACGAGCGAGCGCTACATCAGGATCCCTGCTCTTCGGGCACTTCATCCTTGAACTGCGTGGCATGGAGCTTGGCGTAGGCGCCGTTAGCGGCCAGCAGCTCGGCGTGGGTACCGCGCTCGACGATGCGCCCCTGCTCCATCACCAGAATCTGGTCGGCCTTCTCGATGGTGCTCAAACGGTGCGCGATGACCAGCGTGGTGCGGCCCTGCATGACATGATCCAGCGCGCTCTGGATGTGCCGCTCCGACTCGGTATCCAGCGCCGAAGTGGCTTCGTCCAGAATCAGCACCGGCGAGTTCTTCAACAACGCACGAGCGATCGCCAGGCGTTGACGCTGACCGCCGGATAGCAGCACGCCGTTTTCGCCGACCATGGTTTGATAACCCTCCGGCATCTGCTCGATGAACTCATCAGCGTACGCATCGCGGGCCGCGCGGCGTATGTCGTCCAGCGGCGCGCCGGCCAGATCGCCGTAAGCGATGTTATTGGCCACCGTATCGTTGAACAGCGTCACTTGCTGAGTCACCAGCGCGATGTGCCGACGCAGGTTGCGCAACGTGTAGGATTCGACATCCGCACCGTCGAGCAGTATCTGACCTGCCTCATGGTGATAGAAGCGTGGGATCAGATTCGCCAGCGTGGATTTGCCGCTGCCGGACCGACCTACCAACGCGACCATCTGCCCGGGCTCGATGGTGAAGCTGATGTCATGCAGCACACGCTTGTCGGTACCTGGATAGACGAAATCGAGGTTACGCACTTCGAGATGGCCGCTGACGGCTTCGCGCTCAAGCGTGCCCCGATCGACTTCTGGCTCCTCGTCGAGCTGCTCGAAGATACTTTCCGCCCCGGCCACGCCCTTCTGGATGGTCGAGCTGACTTCCGAGAGCTGACGTATCGGCTTGGGCAGCAACCCGGCCAGCGTGATGTAGGCGACCAGATCGCCAGCAGACGCGTCGCCACGCAGCAGCAACACCAGAAACATCAGCACTGCCATGGCGCTGTAGATGACCAGTTGCAAGCTCGGCGTGTAAACCGCGTTGGTTTTGACCATACGCAACTGCTTGGCGGTGTTCTCCGAACTCGCCGCCTGGAAGCGATCTCGCTCGTAGGGCTCGCCACCGAAGCTGCGTACCACGCGATAGCCCTGTATGGTTTCCGATGCCACATGGGTCACGTCGCCCATCGCGAGCTGAATCTTCTTGCTCTGCTTGCGGAATTTCTTGCTGGCGCTCGACACCATGAAACCGATCACTGGCAGTATCGCCAGCATCACCAGAGTGAGCTTCCAATTCATCCACAGCAGCGTGGCGAACAGGAAAATCACTGTCATGCCCTCGCGCACCACAACCTTGATCGCATCGGTCGCCGCGCCGGTGACCATGGTCACGTTGTAGGTGATCCGCGAGATCAGATGCCCGGAGTTGTGGCTGTCAAAATAGCGATTGGGGAGTGTCAGCATGTTGTTGAACAGCGCCAGCCGCAGGTCATGCACCAGCCCTAGCGAAACCTTTGCAAGAAAAAAATTGCCGAGAAACGAACCGATGCCCTGCATAAGCGCGATGAAGATGATCAGCAGCGGGACGGCCTGCAGCAGCTTGAGCTCGGCGAGCCAGCTGTGCTCCTGCAAGTAGGGGACCTGGCCAAAGAAACTCGCCTCGGGGTTGTTCAACCCGTCGACGAAAAACTTGAGCATGTAGCCCAGCATCGGCTGGGTGGAGGCGAAAAGAAGGAAGCCGAGAATACTCAGAATGAAAAGACCGATGTAGGGCTTCACATAGCCGAGCAAGCGGAGGTAGACCTTCAGGCTGGAAGGCTGGCTAGCGCTGGGTTGATGGTCTGGCATGCGTCCCACGTATTAACGTTTGGAAAGGCGAGTGAGATTACCATACAGCTGCAGCTGCCTCTCCTCACGCTATTGCTTTACCATGCCGGCTCCGCAGCAATAGCCGAATGACCTTATCGTGACGAGACTACTTCCTTCTGCACGCGCTATAGACGAGTTTATCGCTCGCCGTTGGCTAATCGTTGGTTACGTTGCGCTCCTGACTGGTTTGTTCTGGCTGGGTAACACCAGCTCGTATACCAAGCTCTACTATGGATTAATGGCAGCACCCGCACTAATAGCGCTCATAGCCCGTCCACGCTACTGGCTGATTTTGCTACGCGAGCCAGTCATATTGGCTTTTCTAGCTCTTGCAACCTGGCTGCTACTGAGCCTCTCTTGGACGAGCAGCGAAGACGATCCAAGCGGGCTCGCAAAACGCCCGATTTACGTGTTCATGATGTTCGCTGCCTGCGCGATTATGGCGCTGAAGAATCAACGTAACCTTCTTAGAGCACTACGCTGTGCTGCCATGCTGGCCTCGATGGCAGCCTTGGTCGGCCTAGTCACGTTCCTGACCGGACCAGAGCAAGATCGCATGATCGGCACAGGCGCTTTGTCCAACCCTCTTCTTTCTTCGCATGTGTTTGGTTTTTTCTGTACCTACTGGGTGGCGGTTTGGTTAACTGATCGTGACTGCTCTTCATGGTTTTCAATCATTTTCACGATACCGCTATTGGCGGCCGTGCTGGCAACTGGCTCTCGTACTCCTCTGATGGCGATGGCCTTGACGAGTTTCTGGATGATCGCGCTGACCGGGCGGCGCGCGTTTTATCTGGTGGCCGCAGTAATCACCGTTGTGATTGCAACTATTGTGCTGATGCCCGAAATACTGTTGCAGAGAGGGCTTTCCTTCCGCCCTCAATTATGGATCGATGCGATACGACAGGCCTCCGATCATCTTTGGATCGGCCATGGCTATGGTTCGGAGTTCGGCTTCGATATAGCCGAACTCGGGCTGACCCTTACGGACCCGCACAACGTTCAGCTAGCCGTGCTTCTAGAGTTGGGAATAGTAGGACTCGCTCTCTGGCTACTGATGTACCTGCTAGCACTCTTGCGCTGCTTTTCTCAAAAGCGGCATGCCAGTCTTCAGCTTGCTTCAGCCTTGGCGGTTTATGGATTGGCTGCCGGCCTTACCGAAGGAAGCAACTTTCTTTCACGCCCTAATGAAAACTGGTTTCTTATCTGGATACCTCTCTCATTGATTGCTGGAATTTCCATAAGCTTGCGGCAAGAAGCTCCAAGGAGCAGAAACCTGACCAAAGACCAGCTCAATGAGCTATTAAAAACCGCCCGTATCATTGAAGACGATGGTTACGGAGTAAAGGTGGCAGAGCTGGCGAACGGCAGTTACCTGAAGTTGTTTCGACGCAAGCGCATGATATCTACAGCGCTTTGGTCTCCAAAGTCGCGGCGCTTCGCGGACAATGCAGAGCAGCTGCAATCGCTTGGCGTTGCGGCCCCCCTAATTGATTGCTTTGTCCGAGTACCGGCAGCTAAGTTGGACGGAATAATTTATCGACCACTACCTGGTGATACGCTGCGCAATCGCTGGCGAAACTTGGAGAATGAAGAGCGCGAAGAGGACATTCGACAATTCGGCGCTTTTCTCGGCCAACTCCATCAATCAGGCGTTTACTTTCGTTCGATTCACCTAGGTAATGTGCTGATGCAACCGAACGGCAGACTTGCCCTGATCGATCTAGCCGACATGACGATCGCTCAGCATGCACTGTCCTTTTGGAAGCGGCGTCGCAACCTCACGCACATGCTGCGTTATAGCGAAGACTGCCATTGGCTAACCGTGCAACACATTTCGGCCCTAATTTCAGGCTATGCCGAGCAATGCGGCCAACCAGCCGCCCGAAAATTGGAGCAGAGACTTCGCACCATAAAATATCATGCGTCGTGAGCGCTCATGGCAGCGCGGAAGATCAGCGCCGAGCACCGTTTGGAAACTGTTTGTCGAGCCTTTAAAACAGGGCTAGATTGGCTCCACCATATTCTGCCGTGATGATATGGCACAGTTTCCGCTTGCGCGGACCCAAACTCGACTCATTTTAAAAACAAGCGCCCTAAGCCACGTAGCGTTTTCATATCCCAGTAGCGTGGCGGTAATTTCCGCAGTAGCTCCCACGCCAACACCTTATCGTCACTTGCACACTTGAGCAGCATCGAATTTAAGAATTTGGCACAAGCATTCGGGTAGTCAGGATGGTCTCGGAAGCAGGCATAGGTTGCCATCACCTGCTCCACCATGAAGCGTCGATTCTTGTATGTATTGGCGCCGTGGACTCGGTATTTCGCCAAGACGTCGCTTAGTACATCGATAAAGAAGCCTGCGTGGGTAATTTTCAACTCGACCTGCAAATCCTCCAGACGTATTTCCGGATCAAAGCCCCCCACCACCTCCAGCGCTTCGCGCCGAAATAGCAATGTCGGAGCAGGCGGCCCGGCATCCGTAGCGTTGAACATTGCCTTGAAATCTAGCCGACGAAACGCTCTGGCTCGGCAACGCTTTTGAATGATGTTGCCTTGTGCATCGATCGTTTGAATGTTGCCGGCGCATATGCCCACTTCTGGCTTGCCCTGAATATAAGCCACCTGTTTGGCGATACGATCCGGCAACATCACATCATCCGAGCCAAGTGGCGCGATCAGACTTCCCTGCGCCCGAGCGATGCAATCATTCAGCGTTTTGGCAAGCCCCTGATTTGGCTGAATACGAAAATCGAATTCGTATTTCTCCTGTAAGCGCTGGATACGCTCGGCGCTATCATCCTTCGAGCCATCATCCACGACCAATAATTCAACATTCGAATAGGTCTGCTGTAGAACGCTCAGAATACTCTCTTCGATGTAAGGCCCGTGGTTGTACGAAGCGATAATCACCGTTACGAGCGGGAGATCTGGATCACTCATGGTTCTGCTTTCCAGCACCCAGCATCTCTTCGAGCAGATCTCGGTATTGCTTACGGAAATCCTCAATAGCATGGGCGCGACAAAGGTACTCGTATGTTCTCCGCCCCTCTTTTGTACGCTCCTGGGGTGTAAGCAAAACAACTTCCCGCAGCCGCTTCGCCAATATTGCTGACTGGCCCACGGGATAAATACGACCACCGCTCTCCTCCAGAATTGGACGCATGCTATCGATATCCGAGCCGACAACAGGCAAGCGGGCACTCATCCCCTCAAGCAGGGCCAAAGGCAAGCCTTCGCTGATAGAAGACATAACAAAAACATCATAGGCTCTGACATATTGCAGCGCATCGTCCTTTGCACCTAATAAATGTACTCGCCCATTCAAACCACGGGCCTGGATTACCGCTTCCATTTCCTGGCGTAAGCGTCCCTCGCCAATAATGACCAGTAGCGCTTGGGGATAATCGTCCTTTATCTCGCTGAATGCCTCCAGCAACTGAATATGCCCTTTAACCGGGACCAATCGGCCGATAGTACCGATCACAAATGCATCCTCTGGCAAACCCAGCAGCTTACGCGCCTGCAGTTTGGAATGCTGCAAGCGTTCAGCACGAGAAATATCGATAGCGTTGTTGATCTGGCGAACGTTATACGGCTTGAAACCCGCACCACTGTTGATCAAGTCATCGCAAACAGCGCGGGAAACCCCCACCATTCGCCAAGCTTTACTAATCAAGGCGCGACTTTCCCAGCGTCGATAAGGGCGCTCATACTCGCCAAGGCCATGCAAGACACCGACACAGGCAGGTATGCGCAAAAAGATATTCAGCAGCATTATCATATTGATCGGCTTGAAACGATGAGCAATGACCACATCGTAGCCTTGAGCACGACAATGCTTGTAAAGCAGCCAAAGCGCTTTGAGACGCAGACCCTTGGTCGAAGCGCTGTTCAAGTCGAAATACACCGAGCGTGCCGCCCGGCTTTCAGGCTCGCCAGACCTGGGTCGGCCACGCAGAAATAAGGTGGTTACCTCGTAGGTCTGCGTAGGCAACCCTTGAATTACTTGTTCGGCAAGATCCGAGGCATTGACGTTATAACGATTTTGCAGCTGTAAAACTTTGATCTTGCGAGTCATCACTAACTGCCCAGCCACAATCGCAGCGCCTTGCGCGTATAGGAAATATTCAACAGTACACGGCGGTCATACCGTAACGCCGTACGAAAGTACTCCTTGGCGGCGGCAGCATCACCGGCCAAATAAGCGCTGCGAAACAATGATAGGCATCGCTGCACAGTAAATTCCCTTTTCAATATTTGAAATTCTTCGTCCAGCCGTTGCGGTGAAAAGACTTCATCAACCAACGCCAAGCCTCCGGCTTTGGCATGACTGAACTGATGTCGAAGGCTGTCGTCATGTTTGTGAATCACAGCCAGAGGCCGGGCCAGCACTGTGCACGGGTAATGCGCCAGGACTTGACTGAATACAGGGATATCTTCCGCACTACGAAACCCCTCGGGATAATCACCACGCGAAAAAACATCGCGATGCATAGCGCAGGCTCCGTTGGACAACGCGAATCGCTTGTCCAACAAGTAACCGCGGAGCCTGTCCAGGCGGGCCCCCGGCAGAACGGGTGGGGTATAGGAGCGGCGCCTACCGTTGCTCAAGATCGCATCATGTCCACCGATTACCATACGTGTTTTAGGGTGCTGCACAATATGCTGCACCAGCGCTTCCAGCGCCCCGGGGGCCATCTCGTCATCTGCATCAAGAAAAACTAGATACTCCCCCCTGGCTTCGCGGATGCCTCTATTGCGCGCCGATGCGGCTCCGCCGTTTTCCTTGCGAAGCGCTCGAAACCCCCCTGGATGGCGAACTAAAAGCGCTTCGATTGCGTGCGGCGTTTCGTCGCTCGAACCATCATCGATCACGATTAGTTCAGCAACGGAGTCATCGAGTTGCAGCAGCACTGACTCCACTGCACGCGGCAGAGTCAACGCATAGTTATAAGCCGGGATGACGATGCTGATCAGTGGTTCAGAGGGATTCATACCCCCTCTTTTTCCTTCACCACGAGGATGTCCTCCATGATCAGGTACTGCAGATCCGAGCCATAAAACATGTTCAGCGCATCGGTTGGCGAACAGATCATCGGCTCGCCACGGCGGTTCAGCGAGGTGTTCAACGACACGCCGTTACCGGTCAGCTTCTCCAGCTCCAGCATCAGGTCGTACCAGCGCGGATTGTGCCGGCGCTCCAGTACTTGGGCGCGCGACGTGCCATCCTCGTGAACCACTTCACCAACCCGCTCCTTCCAGCCCTCGTTGACCTCGAAGGTGAAGGTCATGAACGGGCTGGGGTGATCGACCTTGAGCATTTGTGATGCAACGGTATCGAGCATGGACGGGCAGAAGGGTCTCCAGCGCTCGCGGAACTTGATCTGCTCGTTGATTCGATCGGCCACGCCCGGCACGCTCGGACAGCCGATGATCGAACGGCCGCCAAGGGCGCGTGGGCCGAACTCCATGCGCCCTTGGAACCAGGCCACGGGGTTTCCGTCCGCCATGATCTCGGCGATGCGCTCGGGGACGTCATCAATCTTCTGCCATGCCGGCTTATTCGGGTGCCGGGCACAGGCCGCAATGACATCTTCGTTGGAATAAGATGGGCCGAGATAGACGTGCTCCATCTTCTCCACCGGTACTCCACGGGCAACCGAGACGTAGGCGGCGGCGCCGACTGCGGTGCCGGCGTCACCGGAAGCGGGCTGAACGAACAGCTCCTTCACATCATCGCGGGCGATAATTTTCTGGTTCAGCTTGACGTTCAGCGCGCAGCCGCCGGCGAAGGCGATCTTGCCGGTTTCCTTGAGAATGTCGCCTAGATAGTGCTCTATCATCTGCAGCGCCAGCTTTTCGAACAGCGCCTGCATGGCAGCCGCGTAATGGATGTAGGGATCGTCGGCGATATCGCCTTCACGCTTGGGCCCCAGCCACTCGATCAGCTTGGGTGAGAAGTAGTAGCCCTTACCGTTCTCCTTGTAACGACGGAAGCCGATGACATTGGCGTACTCGGTATTGATGGTCAGCTCGCCGTTCTCGAAGGTCGCCAGGCGCGAGAAATCGTACTTGGCCGCGTCACCGTAGGGCGCCATGCCCATTACCTTGAACTCGCCATCGAGCATCTCGAAGCCGAGGTATTCGGTGATCGCGCCATACAGCCCACCCAAGGAATCCGGGTCGTAGAATTCCTTGATCTTGTGGATCTTGCCGTTCTCACCCCAGCCGAAGAAGGTGGTGGCGTACTCGCCCTTGCCATCGATGCCGAGAATCGCGGTTTTCTCGGTGAAGCCAGAGCAGTGATAGGCGCTGGAGGCATGGGCCAGGTGATGCTCGACCGGCTGGATCTTGACCTTTTTCAGGTCGAAGCCCAGTTGCTGGAGACACCATTCGATGCGTTTCTTGTAGCGGTAGTAGCGGCGGTTACCCATGAGAATGGCATCCAGCGCGCGATCCGGTGCGTACCAGTAACGCTTTGCATAGTGCCAGCGAGCCTTTTCGAAGATGCTGATGGGTGCGAACGGGATCGCCACCACATCGACGTCGCACGGCTTGATGCCGGCCTGCTCCAGGCAGAACTTGGCGGATTCGTACGGCATGCGGTTCTTGGCATGCTTGTCACGCACGAAGCGCTCTTCTTCGACGGCGGCGATCAGCTTGCCGTCGATATAAAGGGCGGCGGAAGGATCATGACTGAGGGCGCCGGAAAGGCCGAGAATCGTCAATGCCACGGGTATTGCCTCTTAATCTTCGATACTGGTGCCGGGCACCGCGGGTAAACGTTGGTCAAGCAGCCGATGCAGGGCGCTGTCGGCCGGCCAGTTGCGCAGAAAACGTGCGCGATCCTTGGCATAGGCCCGGGCGAAGCTGGCATCGCTGCCATGCTGCTGCACGGCATCAAGATCGATGAGTGCCCAGCGACCCTGTTCCCAGAACAGGTTGTGCCCCTTGAGATCGCCATGACTGACGCGCTCGCGAATCAAGACCGCGAACAAGCGGTCCAGCGCGGACAGCTCCCGCTCAGGCGGGCAACTATCCACGTAAGGCTGAAAACGCGCGATTATATCTTCACCGGAGAGCAATTCGGTAATCAGCCAAGCGGGGCCACGTAGCCACAACCAGCGCCGCTCGATTACAGCCAGCAAGCGCGGCGTGGCGATCCCCAGAAAATCAAGGCGATTGCCTTCGATCCAGCTATGCCACGCCCGGCTTGGGCGCCAGAAGCGCTTGAGCCAATGCAGTGGATTTTTGATGTTGTAGCGTTTGATCAGCAGTGATCGGCCGTTCGACTCAATACTGGCGACCGTCGCACTACCACCGTCTTTCAAAAGCTCGCCTCGTGCAATGGATGCATTGGGATCAGCGAGAACAGCCTGCAGCGCAGCTTCCTCGTCACGCCGCACCACCTGCGCGCCAAACGCGCCGCTACGCGCGCTGAACAGGCTACAGTCCCGAGCTACCTTCTTCAGATAATCGTTCAAGCGCCATGCGCGAGTCTTATAAATATCTTTTAGCAACGCTTCTAGCGGCAACGCATGCTCGCTGTTGGCGAGCAGGTAGTGAACCAGCAGCTCTTCGATGAACGGGTCGATCTCCGCGGGTAGCTGCGCGAAGAACATGCCAAGATTTTTTAGCACCCGCTCGCGGGACAAGGGAGTTCCGGGCGCTTCCGCTTTCACGCCCCCCCCATCGACCACGAAAAGCTGGTCACCGGCCCGCAGTAAGTTATCGAGATGAAGATCGGCCTGCCAGATGCCTCGCGCATGCATCCGGGCGATCAATTCAAGCGCTTCACCAAGAACGCCCCTCTGCCCGTCAGACAGCATCACGTCAGTTTCTACAGCGCGCCAGGCATCCCAAAGGCTTTTGGCATGGTCGAGCCAATCAAAAATCAGCCAGCCGCCTTCGCCGTCCTGCCAGCCCTCAGCCAGCAAAGCGGGCGTAAGCAGCTGCTGCTCCGCCAGTAGCAGCGCGCCCCTTCGCTCAAGCTGATAATGACGCTGCGCCTTTGAACCCACCATCAATTTGGCCAGTACGGTGCGACCGTTCCACTTGGCACAACCGACATATCGATGACCAGGCAGAATTCGTAGCCAGCGGACAATATTCAGCACACCATTGTTTGGTAACGCAATCTGTAGCGGGATGCCTGGCTGGCGCCCCGCATCTGCCAACTCGGATAGATTCATCCGCGTGCCTCTTTCTCTCTGTGCCGACGACCGAGGCGCTGCACCCATGCATCGAGCAGACGGGAATCATCCAGATATGTCGACAGCAGGGAGCGAATGCCGTCGTCACCGATACAGGCGGCACGGCGCACGAGCGGCTCCAAATCCCTGATGCGGTCGCGTTGACCGAGCAAAAGCGGGCGCGTTTTTTCCAGATCGATAAGACAAGCCTGCCACTGACCAGAAAGCTCCCGCAGAAAAATATGCTTGGGATAGAAGCAGCCATGCAGTTGTCCGGCCCGGTGAAGGATGCGAGCCAACTCTCCGGTTGCTTGAAGGATTGATTGGCGTTGCGATTCGGCCAGCTGAGGCCATTGAGCTAACAAGCCATCCAAATCCGTCCAGCCGTCCAACGCTCGCGTCAAAAGGACTGCTCGCCGCTCTCCGTTCACTCTGCGCTGGCCGAAAAAGCTCGCCTGCAATGCCGGAATACCGAGCCGGGCATAGCGGCGAATACTGCGGAATTCTCGGGCAAAAGTGGGCTCGCCAAACGGCTGCGTCAGGCTGCGCGTCAGGTGATTGCTCTGTCGCTTGAGGTAGAAGGCCGCGCCATCGAGTTCAAGCCGAAAAACGCTGCTCCACCCTCCGCGCTCAATATTTGGCTCATCCACAGCTTCGAGCTGTACAGCCCAGAGCGCGTCGAAGCTATTTAGACCACTGCGCTCGAGCAAAAGACGGTCGGACTCTTCTATAAAATCAGTCATTCTCGTCCCTGGAAGTAGCTCAATATCTGCCGAATGCGTGGCTTGTCCTGAGGCGCCAGCCGTGAGCGCTGGCAATACTGCAAATAGAACTTCAGGCGCTGGGTGCGAGTAAGCTGGTACTTGGCCACCTTGTCCAAGCACGCTAAATCTTTGACGATCCGCCGCTGCAGGAACGGCCCGCGCCAGAATGCACCGGTTGGACAATCAATCAGATACAAGCGGCGCTGGGAATCGACCAGCAGGTTGCGCCATTTGAGATCGTTGTGGGCGAAGCCTCGGTCATGCATCTCGCGAGTCGAGCGCGCCAGTTGCAGGCTGATCTCATGCACCCAGCGCCGATCACGGAGGCGAGGATCATGGCTCGCCGCCAGCAAGGCCAGGTCTTCGGTCTGCTCCAATTCGCGGGTAATCAACGCACCTCGCAGGAAAGCGCCGCCTCGACGCTCCATACCGTATGCCACGATTGGCGCCGTTGGGATACCCCAACGGCGGAAAAGCATCAGATTCTGCCACTCGGCCTTGACCCGCGGACGCCCGACGAATCGCCTCAAGCCCTTGCCTGCCCCCCAGTAGCGTTTGACGTAATAGCGCACGCCATAGAGTTCGACACGAATCACTTCCGACAACGGGTCTGTCGTCAACCGCTCACCCTCTAGGGCAAACACGCTCATCAGGCTGCCGAAAGCTTCCCGAAGATCGGCGTAGGCCGGATCCAGCGTCCAGCCAGCCATCAAAGCGTCCCCCCGTAGCGCTGCTTGCGGTCCAGCAATTTTTCCGCCCTGCGCTGCAACCATGCCAGCAGCGAAGACTCGTCACGCAGAATCTCCCGCAGCGGACGCTGAAAGTAATTGCGCAGGAAGCGCAGCTTGTCACCACGGGTCAGGCCGATCTCGATTGCCGAGAAGTACAGCCCCGCCAAGTCCTTGTTGCGCCAGCGGGGGGGTGTGGTGGCGCGGACCTGTGCACGGTGCAGGTCGATCAGCGACAGGCGGAAATCACTTGCTGTCACCGGTTTGTCGGTATGCAGCAGAAAGTGGCAGATGTAGAAATCGCGATGATTGACGCCGGCGCGATGCATGGTGCCAGCCATGCGGGCGACTTCGGCGATAAGGGCGTGCTTGAGCGCCGGTGCGGGTGGCTGTTCCAGCCAGTTGGCCGTGAAATCCTCGAGGCTGACGGTCGGGGCCAGTTCTTCGGTGATGATGAACGAATGCTGGCTCGCCGGATTGGCTCCGCGCTCGCCGTAAGCCACCGCGGTCATGGTCGGCACACCCACTTCGTGCAACCGCTGGATTGCTCGCCATTCCTGGCCAGCACCGAGAACGGGCGCCTTGGCGGTAAGCAGGTTCTTGGCGATCTCGCCCCAACCGATACCGCGATGAATCTTGACGAAGTAACCCTGCCCTTCGACTTCGGTACGCAGCGTGCGTCGCCCCTCCAGCTCGCGGTACACCTGCCCGTCGAGACGCTCGACTTCGACGAACGGGTCCTCGCCGTGCCAGAGGCTTTTGAACGGCTCCAATAGCATCAGGCGCATGGAGC
>Ga0209024_1000234_pt1 | contig 113342 bp, 129 predicted proteins | sample AutmiccommunBRH5_FD_187380 | JGI IMG/M metagenome (GOLD analysis project Ga0209024, IMG submission 187380) | Deep subsurface microbial communities from Mt. Terri, Switzerland - Autotrophic microbial communities BRH/5 (SPAdes) (version 2) | ecosystem: Environmental > Aquatic > Deep subsurface >...
CCTTCGGGCCGCGGGACTCTTTTTGGAAGCTCAGGGCCGCCGGCCCACCCGACAGGCTCCACCTCGAACATCGACACTATCCCACGCGCCAGAAGGGAGGCACGTTTGGCCAAGCAAGGCATAACGCTCTATTACCGCGACGGCGGATCCGACAAAGTCTACGAAGCCTCGATCGACGAGGTGAGCGGCGGCTTCACCGTCAATTTCGCCTATGGCCGGCGCGGCAGTGCGCTCAAGGCCGGCACCAAGACCAATGCGCCCGTCGCGTTCGAGCAAGCGGTCCAGATCTACGACAAGCTCGTTCTATCCAAGACGTCGAAGGGCTACTCGCCGGGCGAAGGCGGCACGCCGTTCAGCCTGACCGACAAGGCCGGCGCCGTATCCGGCATCGGCTGCCAGCTGCTCAATCCGATCGACGAGGAGGAACTCGAGGATCTGGTCGCCAACAACGACTACTTCGCGCAGGAGAAATACGACGGCGAGCGCCGGCTGATCCAGAAGACCGAGGACGCCATTCTCGGTATCAACCGGAAGGGTCTCTACGTCCCGCTACCGCAATCGCTCGTCACGGCCGCCAGCCTCATCCCCACCACCTTCGTCATCGACGGCGAGGCCATCGGTGACCGCCTCGAAGCGTTCGACCTGATCGAGCTGGACGGCGTGGACTTCCGTCCTCTCGGTGCCGCGGACCGGCTCGATGGACTCTGCAGCCTGCTCACCGGCAGGACCGACGGAACGATCGGCATTCCCGCCACGGCCCACTGCGCCATCGACAAGCGCCTGCTGCTCGAGGCTTCCAAGGCGAATAACGCCGAGGGCGTGGTCTTCAAGAATCGTTCCGCTCCCTACGTCCCGGGCCGGCCGGCGAGCGGCGGCAACCAGCGCAAGTTCAAGTTCTACGCCACTGCATCGGCCATCGTCTCGGCCGTGAACGCCCAGCGCAGCGTGGCGCTGGACCTGATCGACGCGGCCGGCCGCGTGCCGGTCGGCAACGTGACGATCCCGGCCAACCACGACGTCCCGAGTGCGGGCTCGATCGTGGAGGTTCGATACCTCTATGCCTACAGGGGCGGCTCCCTGTACCAGCCGACCTATCTCGGCCGGCGCGATGACATCGACGCCGGCGAATGCAGCATCGACCAGCTGAAGTACAAGGCCGCCTGAGCGCCGCCGCCCACGCAACGGGTACCGGGGATCTCCAGGGCGGCCCCTGAGGGCCGGTACAAGGACGCACCTCCTGAAGGCTTGCCGGTGCGTCCTGAAGAGACCGATCAGCAATAGATCCGCACCTCACCGGGATGCGGACTGCGGCTGATCGGACCCATATTTACGAAAAGGTATTTCCAGGGTTCTCCCAAGACATCCGGGAACACCGCTCAACGGTGACGGTGTTCCCGGACGTGATCCGGGCGACATCCAGATAGATTCCAGTGAAGGATCATGACATGCGCGGCATGAATGCACTCCAGAATACTCAGCCCACCGGCGCCGCTCCGATCGTTCCCATCGTCGGCGCCGATGAGCGGGGCGAGCTGGCGCACGACTTGATGGTCGGCCTGATGGGCGCCGTCCCCGTATTCGGAGGCGAGAAGGTCACTGTCGGCTTCTACGGCGACCAGGCGTTCTGCAGCAAGACCCTGAACTACGTGAACCTGCCGCAGCTGCCGCGCTCTCTGCTCGTTCCGAAGTCGATCGCCATGGAGATCCGGGGCTTCGCTGCCCATGAGGCGGCCCACATGGTGTTCACCGACTGGGCCTACATGGAGCATGGCCTGACCGACGAGGAGAAGAAGGACCCGCTCCTCAAGGAGGTCTCCAACGCGCTCGAGGACTACATGATCGAGCGGTCGTGGATGCTGATCTACCCAGGTGCGCACAAGAACTTTACCGCGACCGAGGTGCGCTGCTGCCACCAGTACATGGCGCAGTACCACAAGAATCCGGACATCGCGAAGGACCTGCGGATCATCGGCTCGGTGGCGCTCACCTGGTGCCGGTCGGTCCACTTCGGCCTGAAGACCCAGCTCTCCGCCGACTGCCTGAAGACCATGCCGGCCACGCTCCAGCAGCGGGTCTGGGACTGGTTCTGGGACGCCATCGATATCGAGACGACCGAGGACTCCTACAACCACGCCCGCAAGATCTGCGCCGACATCCGCGCCAACCCGTTCGACCCCAACGATCCGCCGGCCAATCCGAACCACAACCCGCTCCAGGGCGGCGCCGGCGGCGCCGGCAGCGGCCAGGGTGGTGCCAGCGGTGGCGGGTCCCAGGGCCCCGGCTCGCGTGGCGGTGCCGCTGGCTCCGGCCAGGCCGGTGGCAACCAGGACCCGGCCCCGTATCAGGTCGGGCACTCGCTCAGTGCCGCCTACGACGAGCTGAAGATCGAAGCCCCGGAGCACGGCGTGAGCTTCAAGGTTCCGTCGAACACCACCGCGGGCCCAATGGCCCAGGCCCTGGCGGCCGCCGAAGGCGTCCAGGTCTCGCAGCAGGTCGAGGCGCGCGTCGCCTCCACCACCGGCACGGTCAGCCACGTGCTGCGCCGCTCGCTGCAGTCGATCGCCCGCGATCGCTGGAAGGGCGGTCGGGCGGACGGGATCATCGACGACAAGCGCCTGGCCCAGGTCATCCTCGGTGGAGTCGAGATCTACAAGAAGAAGGTGAAGGCGCCGGCGATCGACACCGCCGTCCAGCTCCTGATCGACTGCTCCGGCTCGATGGGCGGCGGCCGCCTCGCCGTCTGCCAGGAGGTCGCCATGGTTCTCAACCAGGCCTTCAACGGCACGCCGATCAAGTTCGAGATCATCGGCTACACCAGCGGCGACGAGGACCATCTGCCGGATCACGCCAAGACCATGGCGGCTGCCATTCGTCAGCAGAATCCGGCCAACGAGCCGGACGTCCGCTCGATCCAGCTGTACGAGTTCAAGGGCTTCGACGCGCCGCACCACGTCGCCATGACGACCATCGGCAACATGCAGTCCGTCGATCTCGGCGGAACCCCGACCGCGGACGCGATCTATCTCGCCCACGAGCGACTGTCGCAGCGCAAGGAGCGCAGGCTCGTCATGTTCGTCCTCACCGACGGCGCACCTGACGATGTCGTGGCATGCAAGGAGGCCGTCGAGGCGGTCGAGAAGTCCGATGTCACCACCCTCGGCATCGGCATCCAGTCCGACGCCGTGAAGCACTGCTTCACCAACTGGGCCATGGTCGCCAAGCACGACGACCTGGCAGCGACGGTGCTCGGCAGCCTCGCCAACCTGATCTTCGACGATCGCTACAAGGTTGGCCTGAAGGGCATCAAGTCTCCGACGCACGTGATCTGAGGCCAACCGGATCCTGCCGCCTCTCCCAAAGGGAGGCGGCAGAGTGCGACCTTCATCTCAGGAACATCACAATGGCAGCCAACATCGAACTCGCCCAGTACGTGCCTGGCTTCCAGGGGGTCACCGGCGCGCTCCACATCCTGCTCTGCGCTCGCGCGGCGCACTCGAACCTCCCCAACGAGCTGCACGTCATCGGCGCCGAGGTTGCGGCCGGGCGCACTCTCGCCTGGAAGCCGATGAGCGTAGTCGACGATATTCTCGACAACCTCCGGCCGGCCGAGGAATACCTCGCGAAGGATTCCAACTCGGTCGTCAAGCGATGCCTGCCGTCTCTCGCCACTCCCGACGACGTGAACGAGGCGAGCTACAACGGCCTGCTCAGCCAGATCTCGCGGTACTACCCGACGGCTGCCGTATCGATCGAGAACGGCCGGCTGCTGGTGACCGCTGACACCTCCCTGCCGGCTCGCACCCCCGGCGCCGGATTCACGCCGACTTCCTCCAGCAGCTCTGCCCCAAGGGGTCCGAGGCGCGCCAAGGGCAGCAAGGAACGCATCAATGTCTGGATCTGAGCCGACGGCCGGGGCCGGTACCTCAGCGCAGGCCCCGGCCGCCGCCTCCCGTTCCACCAGGAGCTAATTCGTGGCCACTCAACTGCTACCGACCTACTTGACCTGCACCGAAGGGTCTTCCAACAAGTTCTACATCGTCTGCGACCTGCAGGACGGCAAAGCTCTGATCGGCTACGGCGCAAACCGGCAAGGCATCGCCGGAACCTGGGCAGTTAAGCCCCTCGCCGAGGCGCTGAAGAAGCGGCGCGAGAAGGATTCCAAGGGCTACCAGATCGCCGACGACATGTCGGTTCCGAGGGACGCCAAGGTGGAGCTCCTGAACCAGGTCAAGCGTCACTTCGGTTCCGCCGCGACCTTCGAGATCGGCGGCCAGATCTCCGTTGATGTCGGCTCTGCACCGATCGGTCCGGTCACTGCGAGGCCGAAGCGTGCGAAGTCCAGCAAGGACCGCATCAACGTCTGGCTCTGAAGGCTCCGGGGCCGCCCTACCCATTCGAGAAGGAATATGGCTCGTGGCCATCAACGCAACGATCTATGACTACCAGCTATACCACGGCCGCGACCTCGAAGGCGTGCTCGAGGGCGGATGGACTCAGCGGCCTGAGAAGCACTTCGTCCTGCTGTGCGAAGCCTCCGCGCCGGCCCCGGTCCGGGCGTTTGCGGCACATGTCCAGCCTGGCATGCCGCTGAGCTGGCAGCCGGTCGAGTACGACGAGATCCAGGGCTACCTGCTGGATACCATACGGCCAGTCCCGGCGAGCCTTCTGTCCGACCCGGAATTCGCCGAGGCGCTGCGCACGAGCTCACACATGATTTCCAGCGGTGACGAGCTGGTCCGGGCTGTCGCCAAGACCCTGGGGCGCCAGATCACCGGGATCGACCCGCAGGCCAAGGTCTCCAATACGGCCGGCGGCCCCGTCGCCATCACCACCAGCCTTGCGGCCGGTACCCCGGGACAGGCGCCGGCCGCGCCGAAAACAGCACCGAGCGGTGGCCAGCACTCCGGCATCAACCTGGGCGCGCTGCAAACCATCCTGAATGGGAAGGGGCAACGACCGGCCGCACCGCGTCTGCCGCAGGTTCTCAACACCCCGACGAGCGGCACGCGCAATCCCAAGCCGGCTTCCCCGATCACGGGCGGAGTACCAAGCACCGGCACAGCCCCCAACGCCAGCCCTGGCCAGGCCGGGTCTTCCGGCCCGAGTTCTCCGGCCGACCAGGCCCGGCGGCCGAGGCGCTCCAAGGGTGGCGATCGCATCAACAAGTGGATCTGAGGAAGATCTGCCTGCCATACCCTTTGTCGTGGCGATGGTTGAAACCAAATACCTCGGGCCACCGCGGACCAACGGGAGAGTTTCGTGAAGATCAGCGGCGCCGACTTCAAGGCCTGGTATGATGGCGCCTTTCCTCCCGGCTACAGCCTGGAAACCGGCGCTTGCGACATACACGATCGCGACGGCAACTGGGCTATCCTCGACACAGACGTTGTCGATACGAACCAGGTCGGAGCCCTCTACTGGGACGGCGATCCGGACATGAACCCTCGTCCCCGCGGCTACAGCGTCACCAAGGCCTTCCGCGACTGGAAGCGAAGCCAGGACAACCACCGCTTCATCATCGAGGTCCCGCGGTCCCGGATCCTCGAAATCCACGTCGCGCTCGAACGGCTCGGCGTCAAGATCATCTCCAGCTGATCAGGTTTCCATGACCCATTCCCGTCATCCCGAAGAGCAGTATCTCGATCTGTTGCGCGAGCTCATCACGAAGTCCGAGCGAGTTGCCGCGGCCCGGCCGGACCGGACCGGCACCGGCACGATCTCGGTTCTGGGACGAGAGCTGCGGTTCGACCTGGCCGAGGGATTTCCCGCCTTCACCACCAAGAAGATTTTCCACCGGCACTCCTGGAAGGAGATCCTGTGGATGCTGCGCGGCGGCACCAACATCCGGGAGCTGCTGCTCGGCTCGCCCAAGGTCACCATCTGGTCCGACTGGCCGCACAGGGCCTACAACCAGCAGACCGGATCGTCGATCAGCCAGGAGCTCTTCGAGCGCTGGGTCATGGAGGACGAGACGTTCGCCCGCAGCTGGGGCGACCTCGGCCCCGTCTACGGCAAGCAGTGGCGTGCATGGAAGGCCGCCGATGGCCGGCTCGTCGATCAGGTCGCCCAGGTCATCGAGACGCTTAAGACCAACCCGACCAGCCGCCGGAACTTCTGGTCCGGATGGAACGTCGGCGAGATCGAGGAGATGTCGAAGACCGGCCTGCCGCCGTGCCACGTCAACTACTTCTGGTACGTCGAGGACAACCGACTCAGCCTGCAGATCTGGCAGCGCTCGGCCGACAGCCTGCTCGGAATCCCGTTCAATGTCTGCGCCGGCGCCCTGCTGGTGCATCTCTTCGCCGACCATGTCCGCATGGAGCCGGGCGAACTCGTGTGGTACGGCGCGGACACGCACCTCTACTGGAACCACCTGGAGCAGGCCCGAGTCCAGGTCGCCCGTGACCCGCGGCCCCTGCCGAAGTTCGTCCTGAAGAACCCCCGGGAAAACGTCTGGGATTACATCGTGGACGACGTCGAGCTCGAAAACTACGACCCGCACCCCGCCATCAAGGCGGCGGTCGCCGTCTGACGGCCTCCGGCCAGGAGGCCGTCATGCGCCTTTCGATCATCGCAGCAGTTGCCCGCAACCGGGTTATCGGCCGAGACAACACCCTGCCCTGGCATATACCGGAAGATCTCCGGTACTTCCGCGAAGTCACCATGGGCAAGCCCGTCATCATGGGGCGGATGACGTTCCAGTCGATCGGCCGTCCGCTCCCGTGTCGCGCCAACATCGTCGCAACCCGCGACCCGGGCTTCCCCGCCGGCGGCATCATTCTTGCCCGAAGCTCCGAGGACGCGTTGGAGGCTGCCCGCGCCTCGGCCCATGAGGCCGGCGTCGAAGAGGCCTTCGTCATCGGTGGCAGCGGCCTCTTCCGTCGCTTTCTCCCCCTGGCCGATCGACTCTACCTGACTCGCATCGACGCCGATATCGCGGGCGACACCCTGTTCCCGGAGATCGACGAGCGCGACTGGAAGGAAGCTTGGCATCGAAACGGCGATCCGGGGTCGCCGGTCGAGTTCCCTTACAGCTTCCACATCCTGGGCCGTCGGTGATCAATCAGGATGCAAACCGCCAGGAACTACCGATGAGCATCTATCGCATCACACCGCGAACCCAGCCGGAGAACCTCGTTGGACGCTATGTCGTTCGAGATGCGGGCATGATGTTCGCCGCGGTCGGTGACGCCATGAAGGTTATCGGCGCCAGGGGAAAGATGCTCGACGTCGAGAGCGTCCCGCGCTGGTATTCGGAAACCGAGAAGTGCTGGCTTTACGAGAAGATCGAAGGTGCCATCGACAGCGCTGCGTTCGACCGCAATCCGCGTTCTGTCCAGATACGGCATCTTTACCTGGCTTGCGACAGTCTCGACGACCTAAACGCACTGCGCCTGCAAAGGAGCCGTGCCGAGCGACAGTTCGACGAGATGATCAAGCGCAGCAAGAGGGACCTCGCCGACATGCTTGTTCCGGGCGACGTCCCAGAGCCTGCGAATTCGGTTGGTCAGACCGTAAATCCGGCCATCACTACGTGAGATACGGCTCCGCATCGAACCGGAATTGACCGAAGCGCCGACGCCCGGACAGCATCTTCCTGCCTCGACTCCGATTATGCCGAACGCTGCGTCGTAAGTGGAACCATATTTACGTGAGACCCGGCTCCATAGCGACCCGGAAGTGACCGCTCCGGAGCCGATCCGTCCTTTGAGAGTTTGACATGAGCATTCCCCACCGCAGCATCAGCCTCGATACCGAAACCACCGGCGTCAACCCCGAGGACGGCGACCGTATCGTGGAGATCGGTGCCGTCGAGATGATCGATGGCCTTGCGACCGAACGCGAGCTCCACCTCTACATGAACCCTTGCCGGGCCATGCCGAAGGAAGCCTTCGACATCCACGGGCTCTCGTCGGAGTTCCTTCGCGACAAGCCCATCTTCGACCACGTCGTTGACGAGTTCATGGCGTTCATCGGCGACGCGCCGCTGGTCATCCACAACGCCGCATTCGACATGCGCTTCCTCAATGCCGAGCTGCGCCGCTCGGGCCGGCCGCCGCTCGCCGACGACCGGGCCATCGACACGCTCGACCTGGCGCGCCGGCGCTTCCCCGGCTCGGCCGCCAGCCTGGATGCGCTGTGCCGCCGCTTCGGCATCGACAACACCCACCGCGAGAAGCACGGAGCACTTCTCGACGCCAGGCTGCTGGCCGCGGTGTACATCGAGCTTGCCGGCGGCCGGCAGCGGAAGCTGGACCTCAATTTCGCCACGTCGAGCCTGCAGATGACGCAGCGGATGCCGATGACCTCCAGGACGGTACCCGAACCCCTGCTCCCGACGCAGGCCGAGCGGGACGCTCATGCTTCCTTGCTCGTCTCCATGAAGAACCCGATCTGGCTGGCCGCGTGATGGGCACCTTCGATCCACTCGGTGACCTCGGTCAGGCCAGCATCGAGGCCGACCACGAGCTTCTGCGCCGGCGTGTCCACGCACTGACCCGCGCCCTCGACGCCCTGCTGCCGGTCGCGCGTGCCCATGTGGCCGTGCCGGCCGAGCACGGCGGGCCAGCGCACGACGACCTGGTCGATGATCCGGATGCCTCGGGCGCCAAGACCCTGCCGGAAATCCTGACCGCGGAGAGGCTTCTCTTCGAGGAAGATGCCAAACCCTGGGACGGCATGGAGGATGGCGTTCTCGATCTGAGCGAGCTCACCGACCAGAGTTTCCTGGAGACCAGGCCCGACCGGGACGGCGATCCTCAGGTTGCCGCGGCCCGCGAATTTCTCTGGCTCCACGACTCCATAAATGCGCGCCGCATCGCCAAGATGCCGGTCGAGGACGATCTCCTCGAGGAGCTGGTCAAGGCCCGTAGCAATCTCGTCCAGGTGATCCTGCAGCATAACGGCGAATTGCCCGCCGAAAGCTGAGCATTCTTGGCGATCACCGCCGTTCACTGGGGGCTGCGCCCCTGTTTCCCTTTCAGTCTAGGATCTGATTCATGAAGGATTTCATCGCCTGGAACACCAGCGACGCTGCGCGAACCGGCATCGGAAAGAGTGGTCTCGCCTACGCGATCGTCGCCGGCGCCGATGACGGCGTATCGTGGTCGCTCGCAATCGACGAGTCGGTCGTCGATTTTGCGAAAGACCCGGATCAGCTCGCGGAAATGGCGCGCGTCTTCGAGGTGCTGGCAGTCCTGCGCAACGCCGGCCCGCAAGACGTCCTCACTCCCGACCTGTACCGAGCCCGGCAGCTCGTTCTGAACGACCGTGCGGCGCTGGCCGAGCTGACCCAGTCTGACACGGACGCTCGCCGGATGCTCTCGCACGCCTTCAGCGACGTCGATGCGATCATCGAGACCATCGAGGCGGAGTTGCAAGCCCGCGGCGCCTCGCTGCGCGAAGCGGCCTGACGAAACGGCCTTAGACCAGGTCCAACCAGACGACAAGGATCAAGCGCCGGGGGCTGCCCCGGCGCTTGATGCGTTGGGGACTGCCTGTAGAGCCCACAGGGCGGCAAGAGCCGCTCCAGCAGCGGCAGCCTTGACCAGGACCCATGGGCCTCAGGAGGTACCCTTCCCGACGCGCCGATATGGCGTTGCTCAGAACGCCATCAGGGACTCATACCGATCGGCCGCTGCCGGACCGATCCGCGACAGGACCCTTTTCATCTCGGTCTTGCCGCTCCACTCCACGTGGAAGACCACCCCGGTCGCGTCCCCCTGCTCGTCGATCCAGGCCAGCGCGGCAGCCAAGCCGGCAGCGCGGACCCGCTGACGATCGAAGTGAACCATCACATCACCGTCACTGACGTCGACCTGCACCCAACCTAGCAGCCCGCGGGCGTGGACAGGAGGCTCGTGCGGCGGGAGACGTACGTCACCCCGCGGGATCACCGTGCCGGAGCCGTCGAACCAGATCGTAGTCAATTCCGACAGCACCATACCCCCTTGCGCTGAATCACCGCGGTGCATCAGGCCCAATCCCTACAGAGGCGCGCGAAATCCCTACTGCCGCCGGCACCGGATCGCCCGGCAAGCGGTGCGCAGCCCGGTTGGCGATGCCACCGCCGAAGCGGTGGCACCTCAGGACATCGGCGTCTTGATCGTGTCGGTGATCTTCTGGAACTCGAGTTCCATCTCCTGGGACTCGAACGGCCGGATCGGCGGGATCTCCAGCTTCATCAGAGCGTCGAAGGCCTTGCCGGTGGTGCGCATCATCGACACCAGATCGGAGGAGACATCGACCGTTCGCCAGGTATTGACCGCGACCCGGTGCTGACGCTCGATCTGCCGGGCCGAGGACTTCACCCTGTCGCGCTGCTCGACCAGCCGGTCGCGATAGATCCCCGCGACCTTCAGGGTCAGGTTCTGGGAGTCGATGTTCGACTTCAGCACCTTCTTGAGCCCGGCGTCGCTCTCGGTGGCGGCGATCTTCCGCGCCTCGGCCTGAAGCTCCAGCGTATGCGAGCGGATGCCCTCCAGCCGCGTGAGGTACTCCCCGTCCACCTGGGCGACGAAGTCGTCGTGCATGTACAGGGCGATCTCCAGCATGATGGTGTAGAGACCGTAGTACCGCTTCGCGACCTCCAGCGACTCTCCCGACCGGATCGTTGCCTCGAGCAGGCCGGCGTTGATCGCCTTCATGTTGGCGAAAGCCGCCTGCATGTCGATCAGGCTGTCGGCGGTGGCCATGGTCATCAGGCCGTCCACCTGCTTGGGATCCAGGTCGATACCGATCTTGCGAAGCCCTTCGGCGAAGGTCGCCCGCACGCCCTCCGCCTCGGTATCGAGCTCGCTGAGCTCGCCCTCCTTCCGACTGATCTCGGCGGCATAAGCGGACTTGGTGCGGACGCCGAACTGCGGAATCATCGCGAGAACCCGCTCGACGATCCCACCATCGCCCTCCGGCGCCGAAGCCATATCGACTTTCGCGCGCTGGATCTGGTTGCGCAGCTCCACGACGCGCTTCTGGATTTCGATCAGGCGGTCGCGCTCGTTCGCGACATCGGCGGTGGATAGCAGATCCACCGCCTTCTCCAGCATGCTCTTGAGGCGCCGGCCCCGCGGCGCCTCGTTGAGATCGACCTCGCCGAACTTGTCCTTGCTGCGGGTCTCCAGAATGTCGGAGACGGTACCCTCCGCATTCTGCCAGATCTCATCGGGAGCGGTGCCGTCGGCAGCGCGTGCCATGCCGGGAATGACGAAAGTCGCGGCGATCGCGGCGATGCCGACGACGATGGTCGTTTTGAGGATCTTGCGGAACATCTGGTCGCTCATTCTGACAGTTATGGCCGGTTCTGTGGGTCTTACGCCGCTATATGGGATATTTACCCGGTCTGGCGTAAATCAAGAGTTAACAACCGACACTCTGCCTTGTTTTTCTTCGTATTCCCGCGCCTCAACTCCATCGTCGTTCATCAATTACCCTATATCATGGGTTGTTCTTGGGCGCAAGCTGGCCGAGAGTGGAAGTCAGGATTTGCGCATCGTAAAAAAAAGTGACGCGCGCCGGAAGAACAAGATTGACTTCTTCGGCCGTGAATCTACATTCCTCATTGTCACCATGCACAGCGAGTCGGAATCAGGGCAATGACCACCCAGGCGCACCTTTCTCAAGATCGCGAACGCGAGGACGATCGTTCCTAGCGGCGGATCCGTGCGTCTTTAGCATGGGCCGCCGGCGAGGCGGCCCTTTTTGATTCCAGGAATCGATAGGCCGCCGAAATTCGGGCGGCCTAATTCATTTTTACGCTCGTCTTGGGATCCAAACGAGCGTGAAGTAACCAGGATCCAGGATGTTGGCTGAGCGCGGCGTTCGTCTAGCGGTCAAGGACGCTGCCCTCTCACGGCAGAAATCACGGGTTCGAATCCCGTACGCCGCGCTGAGCCAATATCTGGTGGCGTAGCTCAGTTGGTCAGAGTGCCGGCTTGTCACGCCGGAGGTCGCGGGTTCGAGCCCCGTCGTCACCGCCAAGTTCTTTTACCCGGAGGCTCGTTCTCCGGTTTCGCGTCCCCTTCGTCTAGCGGTCAGGACACCGTCTTTTCACGTCGGCAGCACGGGTTCGAATCCCGTAGGGGACGCCACATCATCGAGGCGCCGAGTGGCGCACTGCCAAAGGATAATCCGATGTCGAGGAAGAGCGGGATTTCGTGGACCAAGTCCACTTGGAACCCGATGGTCGGCTGCAGCCTGGTCAGTCCGGGGTGCACGAATTGCTATGCCATGGTCCAGGCGCACTCGATCGCCGCCCAGGGCGGCAAGGCCGGCAAGAAGTACGACGGGCTCACGAAGATCGCGGCCAACGGTCAGCCGATCTGGAACGGCACGGTCAGGATGGCCGACGAATGGGCGATCGACCAGCCGAAGCGCTGGACCGACCCGCGGCTGATCTTCGTCAACAGCATGTCCGACTGGGCCCACGAGGGCCTGAGCCGGGACGACGTATTCCGCGTACTCGACGTGATGATGGAGGCAGATCAGCACACCTACCAGCTGCTGACCAAGCGGGCCGATCGGATGCTCGAGCTGACCGAGGCTTATCGTGCGGCCCGGGGTATCGATCGGTTTCGGCACCTCTGGTTCGGCGTGACGGTCGAGGACCAGCGGCGGGCCGACGAGCGGATGCCGTTGCTGGCGCAGGTTCAGGCGGAAGTCCGGTTTCTCAGCGGCGAGCCGTTGCTCGGACCGCTCGACCTGTCCGGCCTACCGGAGGTCGAGTGGGTCATCGTCGGTGGCGAGTCGATCGACACCGGCCGCAGGCTCGCCGGCGACAGGGCCAGGAGCTTCGATGTCGCCTGGGCCAGGGCCCTGCTCAAGTACTGCCGGGAACGGGGGATCGCGTTCCACTTCAAGCAGCTGGGCGAGAACCCGGTCGGCGCCGACAGGGTCACCCCCAAGGGTGACGAGCTGGAAGAGGCTCCGGCCGACCTGCAGGTCCGGGAGTATCCGAAGACCGCTCCCCGCTACCTGCTCGACCTGGCAGGATAAGGGTATCTGGAGGCGGGCGCGGGAATGGCGTCAGATCGCCTCCAAGCAAGGTGCAGCGAAACTGCGGACGCCTGCATTTTATGTTGGCATCCGCAGTTTCATCGCAGATCGGGTCAGTTGTCCGGCAGCTCCCGGACAATGATCTGGTCGCCGTCATGGAGCTCACCCGCCGCCCTGATCATCCGGATGGCGGCTTCCGCCGCTTCCTCGGGCGCAACGACGGTCATACCGTCGAGCTCGCCGCCTTGATTGCTCAGGCTGACATGGATCTTCATTGCCATGAACGTCTCCTACCGTGGGGCTTGTCCCCGACCAGCCCAGGTTCCTCGGGGGACACGAAAAAGTCTAGACGGCTTGCTTTGATGTCAGCCGTAAATCGCTCCGGATACGGCCAGCCTCGACGTCACCGGTCGAATAGCACAAAAACCTTATTGGCGCACGACACGAAGATCTGGAATTCGCCCCTCAGCAAGCCGAACCGGCGCCGCTAAGAATACATGTCCTCGCCGGCAATCCTATATGAACACCAGAAGCCTCGCATGAGCCTCCCCCGTGTCTGGAGAATTTCATGGACACCAAGACCACGACGAAAAGCGAATTCATCCTGGCGATCGACACCACCGAGCATGCCGGGTCTTTCGAGCGGGAGATGTGCGCGTTCTGCACGGGGCAGGTCGGCGAATGCGAGACCGGCAGCAAGCAGGCCGACTCGTTCAACGCCTGGTACGCGGCGAGCCACAGCGATGGCAACCCTTTCGACGTCATCGTGGATCTGGTCTTGGACGACACCGGCATACTTCGTCCCTGCGTAAAGCTGCCGACCCCCGGCCGCTGGAGCGACAGCCTTGGCAGGCACTTCGATGATGCCGACCTCGATCCGGCCAAGGAGCAGATGAAGTACCCGGCCCTCGAGACCGTTGGGATCTACTTCAACAGCCGCCCAAGCCAGCGGCTCCGCGACATCGTCATCACCCGCGCCTGGGAGTTCTGCCGGAACTATCGCTCCCCGGCAGCTCGCAATAACGGCCCAATCGGCATCCGCGGATTCAGGCTGATCACGCGCACCACGCAGACGGTCGTCACAGACGTCGCGCTCGATCTGTCATCTCGCAACTGACAACAGGATTACATTCATGGGTACGGAACTCTTCGGGTTGGAATTCTTGCGCAGCGGCCGCTGCTTCGGGTCCAAGAGCGGCTACTGGGCGGCGCACCCAAACCACCAGGTCATCTTCAACGCCAATCTCGTGACCCGATCCAAGGGCAAGATCTGGCATGGCGATCTCGATCTCAGCATCGAGCCCGACCGGAACATGCTCCAGCGCCTGGCCGACGCCGCCGGCGAGCCGGTTCACGTCCTGCGGGAGATGGACTGCCGGTTCGACACAGAGGCATCTCCACTGCTAGAGAACGCAGTGGCGATCTTCCATCCCACACCCACGCCTGCTGCGTCCTGACGCGGGCGGAGCATCGAAGGACGTCCGACATGGCCCAGCACTTCGAACTCGAGTTCGGCAAGCACATCTTCGTGTGGGCTCGCCCACGCGCCAGGGACTGGTCGCATTACGACGGCTCCACCAGTCGTCAGGGCATCGAGGAATTCCGACCGGTGATGGTTCGGGGTCACAATGAGGCCCAGAGCGTACGGGTCCAGGGATCTGCCTACGCCTTCGCCCTGGAGGATTTTCAGTTCGGCGACGTCGTCGACGTCCCGGATCGCAAATCGTGATGCTGGACCTGGATCCGTCTGGCGCACGCTCGAGCGGTTCTGGTCCGCTATCTCGGGAGCAGGCACTGGAGATGATCGCCAAGACGGTCTCCCTGGTACTGCAGCGCCCACGGATGCCAGTCTGCGTGGCGAGCATGACCGAGCGAGAGCACGTACTCTTCTCCGAACAGATCGCGCCGATGTGCGGCGCGCTCCAGTTCGTGCAGGACGTACTCCGGCGTGCCGGTTTCGCAGGAACTGCCGAGATCGCAGAACCGCCGCCGACCCCAGGCCCGGAGACGCCATCACGTCTTTGACGCGACGACGTTGTCAGAGCTGGCAGAGTGGACCGATCGGCGTGGGAACTCTGCCAGCGCCTGCTTTTTTGTTTTTGGTGCCAGGCCAGATTTCGCCGAATAACGGCCCCGCGCGACAAGGTTGTCGCGGGCATCCGTAATCCGTGCTCAGCACTGTCGAGTAATTCTTGATGACAGTAGCAGGTCTTCGACCTGGATGCCGGCGCAATTCCAGCAATTGAAATGCGCCTCCTACCGGATCGTCTTCAGACTTTCTTGATGGGCGCTCATTGGCCGGATCGGCCAGGAGTTTCCAAATGCCTGCTTATCAGACCGCCGAAGCAAAATTTGGTCGGCTATCCCCGCACGAAGCTTATCTGGATCTGGTCGATCGTCTTGAAGGCAAGGACGAGCTCCACGTCACAAGCGCGTCGTTGGGGCACGAATGGGGATGGTCCCAGAGCCGAGCCTACAACTACCTGCAGCTGCTGCATGAGAACGGGCTGATAGGCATTGCTCGGGCCAATCGTGGCTTCGGGACCGTGATCACAGCCCGGCAGCACGACTTGCCGTCAAACGTCGTCCCGTTTCCCCGGCCCTCCAGCGACGAGGCCCAGGCCGCGCCGACGCGGCGCCGGCGCAAGCGTCGGTCTCGCGGAAAGGGCGGAGCGCGGGAAGCCGGGTTCGTTTACATCATGCATGCGCCCGACCTGAAGTACGTGCGCCTCAAGATCGGCTACTCCGACAACATCGAGCACCGCAAGCGCACTCTATCGGGCGGCGTTGTCGATCACGAGGTGCTCTTCAAGCTCCAGCACGACCGAGCCTATCTCGTCGAGCAGGTCGCGCACGGGCTTCTGACCGAGTACCAGGCCAACACCAGCCGTCACTACGAGCGCGAGAGGTTCGATGCACCCCGCGGCATGACGCTGGAGAAGTTCCTGGCCGAGGCGAAGCGGGCGATCCTGCTTGCCCGGCACTACGTGGACTCCATGCCCGACTACGCCCGAGATCCGAAGTTCCGGGCCCTGCTGACCAAGGCCACCACGCCCCTCCTCGCGCACGTCCGCACGAGCCACCTCTCGTTCGCGGCACTCGAGAACTCTTGATCCCGTCAGCACGGCTGCAGCTTTCCATCTTGATCCGGCGCCCGTGAACGAGGGCGTTCGCCGCTGCACCAACGATCGCTGATTTCCCTTGGCCGGCAATCGGACCGATATCCGGTCCGGTAGAGCTCCCTTGCCCGCCGCCACCTGCCCAAGTGGCGGCGGACAGAGAAGGATTGATGATGAACTACGTCTTTTACGACACCGAGACCACGGGCCAAAGCAAGCGCTTCAGCCAGATTCTCCAGTACGCGGCGGTCTATACCGACGGCGATTTCAACGAGATCGACCATCTCGATCTGCGGTGCCGCCTCTTGCCGCATGTGGTGCCGGCCCCGGGGGCGATGGTGGTCACCGGTGTGCGCCCGGCCGATCTGTTCTCAGCGCCCTACTCGCACTACGAGATGGTGTCGATGATCCATGACCGCCTCAGCGCATGGGCGCCGGCGACCTTCATCGGCCAGAATACGCTCGACTACGACGAGGAGCTGAAACGACAGGCGTTCTGGGAGTGCCTTTACCAGCCCTACCTCACCAACACGCGCGGCTCGATCCGGGTCGACATTCTGCCGATCCTGCGCGCGGCCCACACCGTCGATCCGAACGTCATCGTCACCGCCGAGGGCAACAACGGCAACGTCTCGTTCAAGCTGGACCGTATCGCGACCCTCAACGGCTTCCAGGGGCACGACGCCCACGACGCCCTCGGGGACGTCCGGGCGACGATCCACATGGCCCGCCTGATCCGCGAGCGCGCGCCTGCGGTCTGGAACCGCATGATCGCCAACGCCGACCCGCGCCTGGCGGGAGATCTGATCAACGGCAATCCCTACTGTCACTACATGACCTATTTCGGCAAGCCGGAGGTCTTCAGGGTGATGCGCCTGACCAGCGCGCCGTCGAACCAGAAGAAGATCGCCACCTGGAATCTCGGCCAGGATCCGGAGCCATATCTCGGCATGACCGCCGAGCAGCTGGCCGAGGTCATGGGCCAGGTGCCGCGGCCGATCCAGGAGATCAAGCTCAACGCCATGCCCACCTTGTTCCACCCCGACGAGTTGGGCACGCCGGCGCCCGGCGACCCGGTGGATCACGACCTGCTGAAGGCGCGCATCGCCCAGATCCAGAGCGCACCGGGGTTCATCGACCGCATCTCCGAGGCGCTCGAGCTGCGAAACGACTTCCCGGAGAAGAAGCACATCGAGGAGCAGATCTACAGCGGCGGCTTCCCCACCTCCGCCGACAAGAAGCGCATGGAGGAGTTCCACCGCGCAGCCACCTGGGCCGAGCGCCTTTCGATCGGCCGTAGTTTCGACGATCGCAAGCTGAAGGCGCTGACTTCCCGCCTCGTCTACTTCAACGCGCCGGAGGTGATGCCGCTGGCAGTCCAGGACGCGATGACACGCGGCATCATCAACAGCCGGCTCCTGGCCACCGGCGAGCAACCGTTCATGACGATCGAGCAGGCGCTCAAGGAGGCCGACGAGATGCCGGACAGCGAGGCTGTCCAGGAGATCCGCCGGTGGTTGCACGAATACGAGCAGGATGCCCGTCTCAAGGCAAAGCCCCTGCCCGTCGCCGCGGAATAAGGGTGACGCAACGAGAAGAGCCGGCCCCAAGGGACCGGCTCCTTTCAACGCGGGTCGACACGCCAGCCTGACGCAGCTGGCCGCGCTTCAGGCCCTGGCCTGGCCGGCACCGAAGTTGGTCTCGGCGGCGATCCTGCTGCGGATCCGCGCGTAACCTGGTGCAACCATTGGATAATGTGGCTCCAACCCCCACTTCTGGCGGTAGTCGTCGGGCGTCATGTCGAACGCAGTACGAAGATGACGCTTCAGCATCTTCTTATGTTGCCCGTCTTCCAGGCAGACGATGTAGTCGTCCTTGACGGACTCCTCGATCGGGACGGCGGGATTACCCGGCGGCCGAAGCCCCTTCCAATCCGACTTCGGCGCTTCCGACTTCGCGGGCTCCTGAGCCGGTTCGGCCGCGGCAACCGGCGCCGGAGCAGCCGGAGTTGCCGCCGGAGCGGTAGTCGCCGGAGTTGACTTTCGAGGACGCCCGACCTGGCCCTTCTTGGGCGTCTGGGCCGACGTTGGCGCCGGAGCCGGTGCCGGAGCCGGTGCCGGCGCCGTAGAAGCGGCCGGCGCCTGCTTCTTGGTTCCTGTTGCGGCCGCCGCCTCCGAGCGGACCGGTTCCGCAGGAGCATCTCCGCTTTCCAGGGCGTCGAGCTCGCGGAGCGCCTTGCCGATGTCCACAATCAATTTCGGCAACTGCTGCGGATCGATTTCCCTCGTTCCGCGCGTTTGCATGATCAGATCGATCGCGCGCTGAGACAGCGTCATTCCAGCCATTTATGACCCTCCAAGATCGGCGTATTGCGGTGTGAGCTCAGTTCGGAAAGTTCGATCATGAGCCTCATCACCTCGTGTTTACCAAACCGTAACCGACTCATATGCGATCCAAAAACCATATTCAAGGGATATTGACAGGCGGCGCGGTAATTTTCTGTGACTAATACCGATGATCCCTTGCCGAGGTGGCTATGGAATCGCATATCCCGCTGCAGTGGCGAGGGTATTACTCCTTCTGGCCAAGCCTCTCGCTGCGGTTGTGTGTGAGTGTTTTTCGATAGAACACTCGGCCGGACAGCGCAACTACGTACTAACCACGATAGATCGGCCCGGCCGGCGTCCGATCGTCGTCGGCATTGCCCAGACAACACCCGCCCACGCGCAATCGAGGCGGACACATTCCTGAGAGATTTCACTATGAAAACAATTGTCAAGCCCACTGCCGGGCTCAAGGTCGAGCAGCCACCCTACGGCCCATGCACATGGCGCCGACGTTATGATCTGAGTTCGGGGCAGCAGGCGCAGGCCTTGGCGCTGGACGGCAATGTGCGACAGCGTCAGGAACTTCTCTGCCTGGTGCAGATGAAGACGGGACGCGTCGTGCGGATCGCCCGCTGAACTGCCAAGAAAGAAGCGAGGGCACCATGAGCCAGGACGTGAATTCGAACAACGGCCAGCTTCCGGCCGGCGCTATGGGCGGGCCGGTCGAGGCGCAGATGCCCAGCAAGCCGTTCTGCGGGATCGCACTGGTGGGCGAGGCGCCCGGGCGCGAAGAAGTCGCCCAGGGCATCCCATTCGCCGGAGGTGCCGGGCAGCGGTTGAATGCGGCTCTGCAGGCGGCCGGGATCGACCGCGACAGCTGTATCGTCGCAAACCCGTTCCGATACCGTCCGGTCAGCAATCGAATCGGCTGCTTTTTCGCGTCAAAGACGCGTGCGGATGTCGAGAGCATAAAGATCAACACGAAGCTTCCGTCCTACCAGTCCGGATTCTGCATCGTTCCCCACGACGCGGACGTGCGAAAGCTCTGGCGCCTTCTGAGGGAAAAGTCGCCGCGCGTCATCGTAGCCCTGGGAAATACGGCAACCTGGGCCCTGTGCCTCCAGACCGGGATCGTCAAGCTGGCCGGCCAGCAGCTCTCCACGGAAGCCTGTAGCGCACCGGTGATCCCGACCTACCACCCAGCCTACCTGATGCGTCGACACAATCCCGAGGATGACGCCGCGTTCCTGGCCCATCTTCGGCTTGCGCGCGAGCTGGCCGGGGTCTGACCGCAAGCCGGGTTTCTGGACAAGGGAGCTCGGCGGCGGGCTCTTGAACATGCGACCCCTTCTCCGAGCGAATTTCGGTGATTTCAACCGACCGGCGCGCGATCCCGATCGCGCGAACGGAACAATATATTCGACAGGGACGCATCCCCGCAGGCCCGAGCGGGCCGCGGATCGCACCCAAGCATAAACGAGGCATATCGGGTTATGAGTAGCATTTGGCACGACGACGAGACGGCCGGCAACGCCGCGGTTCTAGATCGCCCCCGGGTCGAGCCCCCGGCACGCTACAAGGTGATCATGCACGACGACGACGAGACGCCGATGCCGTTCGTGGTCAGCGTCCTCGTGCAGATTTACCAGAAGTCCCAGACGGAGGCGGAGTTCCTGACGCTGAAGGTCCACGAGGAAGGGCGAGCCGTCGTCGCCGTCTACCCCCGCGACATCGCGGAGGCGAAGATCTTCATCACCAAGGCCTCCGCCCAACAGCACGGCTTTCCGCTGCATTGCACCCAGGAAAAGGTCTGAACGCATGTCCGCCCTCAACGCCGACCTCGAGAAGTCCGCGGTCGAACGCATCGTCGAAAAGGCCTGTGCCTACGCGACCCGGAACCGCCACGAATTCGTGACCCTCGAGCACCTGATGCTCATGCTTCTCGACGAGGAGTCGTCGCGAAACCTCCTGCTGAATTGCGGCGTGGACATCAACGAGCTGCAGCAGGACCTGCTCGGCTACGTCAACACCGACATCCCGCAGGCGAAGGCCGCACGCGCCGCCTTCCCGAGCCCCGGCCTGCAGCGCACCCTCCAGCGCGCGACGGCCGCCGCGCAGTCCCTGGGCGTCGGCGAGGTCCAGCCGGCCCATCTGCTGACGGCGCTGTTCTCCGAGCGCGAGAGCCACGCTGTCTATTTCCTCCAGAAGCAGGGTGTCAGCCGCACTGACGTCAGCGAGGCGCTGATCCACGGCGTCGGCGAGCACGAGGTCGAAACCGAGGCCGAGGCCGCTGTACCGGCCGCGACAGCAGAGCCGGCCGCGGCGGCCAAGCAGGCCAAGGGCGGACTGCCCAAGCACCTCCAGCCCTTCCTGGTGGACCTCAACGCCAAGGCGAAGAGCGGGAAGATCGACCCGGTGATCGGGCGCTCCAACGAGATCGAACTGTGCTGCGAGGTGCTTCTGCGGCGCACCAAGAACAACCCGCTGCTGGTCGGCGAGCCGGGTGTCGGCAAGACCGCGATCGTGGAAGGTCTGGCCCTGCGGATCGTGGAAGGCTCTGCGCCGGCGTTCCTGCGCGACTGCCAGATCTATTCCCTCGACATGGGAGCCCTGGTCGGCGGCACCCGGTTTCGTGGCGATTTCGAGGAACGCCTGAAGGCGATCATCACGACCCTGGAGAAGATGGAGAACACCATCCTCTTCATCGACGAGGTGCACACGGTCGTCGGCGCTGGATCCGGTTCCACTGGCGCCCTCGACGCCTCGAACATCATGAAGCCGGCTCTCGCGCGCGGTGCGGTCAGGTGCCTGGGCGCCACGACCTACAAGGAATACCGCAAGCACTTCGAGAACGACGAGGCGCTCGCGCGCCGCTTCCAGAAGATCGACGTGCAGGAGCCCAGCGTCGAGGATGCGATCGCCATGCTGGGTGGGATCAAGGGTTACTACGAGTCCCACCACAAAGTCGCGTATGACGAGGCCGCGATCAAGGCGGCGGTCAATCTCTCGGTGCGATACATCACCGACCGCCGGTTGCCCGACAAGGCGATCGACGTCATCGACCAGGCCGGCTCAATGGCCGCCATGAAGCGGTACGCGACCGAAGCCGACACCGCTAGGCCATCCCGGCCGACGGCGAAGGTCGCACCGGTGAAGGTGGTACAGCCCGGGGCCGTGACGAAGATCTCCGTCGCCGAGATCGAGGCAGCGGTCACCAAGATCGCCCGCCTGAAGCCGAAGGCCGTCGCCAAGGACGAGAAGACGGCACTTCGGACGATGGACGCCGACTTGAAGGCGGTCGTGTTCGACCAGGACGAGGCCGTCAATGCGCTGACCGACTCGGTTCGCATGGCCCGCCTGGGGCTCAGGGATCCGGAGAAGCCGATCGGCAGCTATCTGTTCGCGGGACCAACGGGTGTCGGCAAGACGGAGATCGCCCGCCAGCTGGCGAGCATCCTCGATGTCGAACTGCTCCGCTTCGACATGTCGGAGTACATGGAGAGGCACAGCGTCAGCCGTCTGATCGGCGCGCCACCGGGCTATGTCGGCTTCGACCAGGGCGGCCTGCTCACGGACAAGGTCAGCCAGCATCCCAACTGCGTGCTTCTGCTGGACGAGATCGAGAAGGCCCATCCCGACCTGTTCAACCTGATGCTGCAGGTGATGGACCACGGCAAGCTGACCGACAACAACGGCAAGGTCATCGATTTCAGGAACGTCACCCTGATCATGACGACCAACGCCGGCGGCACGGCCCGCCAGAGCGAGCCGATCGGCTTTGCCACAGCGCCGACCGCCGGCGGCAACGACGATGCAGCCATGGCCGAGATCTCGCGCACCTTCACGCCCGAGTTCCGCAACCGGCTGACCTCCATCGTCATGTTCGGCCAGCTGAGCACGGCCGCCATCCGCAAGGTGGTGACCAAGTTCATCGGTCAGCTCCGGGCCCAGATCGCCGAGCAGGATTTCGCAATCGATATCGACGACGAAGCCATCGACTGGCTGTCCGAGAAGGGGTTCGACCCGAAGATGGGTGCGCGCCCGCTGGCACGGCTCATCGACAAGCACATCCGCCGGCCGCTCGCCGAGGCGATCCTCTTCGGCGACCTCGACAAGGGGGGCCGGGTGGTCATCCGGGTCGCGGACGGAAAGCTCGTCACCCGCGCCGCCGAGATGGAGATCGCCTGAACAAGAGCGAGAGCCTCTGGTCCTAGGGGCCAGGGGCTCTCGCTCGTGCCTGCAGTGCCGCGTGAAGGGACCCGAGCATGACGATCTACGTCGATCCATTGAACGCGTGGGGCTGGAAGATGCGAGGCCGCGAGGTTCGCAGTTGCCACATGTTCACCGACGCGGCAGATCTCGAGCAACTCCACCGCGTCGCCGAGGCGATCGGCATGCGCCGGGAGTGGTTTCAGGATCACCGCGTCGCTCCGCACTACGACCTCACGCCCGGCCGTCGCGAACGTGCCGTGGCGCTCGGGGCCGTCGAGGTGAACCATCGCACGGCATCCAGGATCTGGAAGGCCCGGCGCGAAGCCGTATTCGATCGACCGATGCAGAAGGCAGGCTGATCATGAACGACACCATGGATCTACCGGTCCTGGACCGACCCGCCGCCGCACAGCCTGCCATCCTGCCCAGTGCAGCACCCAGCCGGCACGCCTGCACTCTTGCGGCCGGCCCTGCGCAACCAAGCCTCCATCGCGCACCTCCGGAGCTCACACGCGAGGAGAAGGAGCAGGAGCTGCGGATGTGGCTGATCGTCCGCACCGACATCGACATCCCGCGCCCCAAGCTGTCGGCGCAGGCCGGGCATGGCTACTGCCGTGCGCTCTGGCAGGCCATGACGATGCGGCCTGACGTCGCCGCAGAGTACATGGAGAGATCGGGCGAAGCGAAGATCACGGTGGCCGCGAAGAATCTGGCGGCACTGCAGCGGGCACACCAGGAGGCCGTTGCCGCCGGCCTGCCATCGGCGATCGTCATCGACGCCGGGCGCACCGTATTCAAGGAGCCGACCTGCACCGTCGTCGGCATTGGCCCGTGCCTGCGTGCCGAGCTTCCGAGGTTCGTTCAGAAGCTTCAGTTCCTGAAGCACTAGCCAGACGCCATCCGCCCGATCCGGGGCGAACTCATATCCATATCCGAATGCGCTGCGCTGGGGCGCCTTGCGGGCCGAACCCTCTGTCCACCGCGGTGCGGACAGAGTGTTCCCCCGAATTCTTTGGAGTAGAACTGTGACCAATCAGCCGACGTATCACGTTCTTGCGCGTAAATACCGTCCTCGCAGCTTCTCGGAGATGGTCGGCCAGGACGCGCTGGTGCGCACCCTGCAGAACGCCATCAAGTCCGGCCGCGTCGCCCACGCCTTCATATTCACCGGTATCCGCGGCACCGGGAAAACCTCGACGGCCCGGATCCTCGCCCGCGCCTTGAATTGCGAGCTCGGCCCGACCGCATCGCCCTGCGGTACCTGCGCCCAATGCCAGGCGATCGCGCGCGACAACCACGTCGACATCATCGAGATGGATGCGGCCTCCCGCACCGGCGTTGACGACATTCGCGATCTGATCGAGAGCGTTCCCTATGCCCCGGTGATGGGCCGCTACAAGGTCTACATCATCGACGAGGTGCACATGCTCTCCAAGGCGGCGTTCAACGCGCTGCTGAAGACGCTCGAGGAGCCGCCGGCGCACGCCAAGTTCATCTTCGCCACCACCGAGATCCGCAAGGTCCCGACCACGATCCTGTCGCGCTGCCAGCGCTTCGACCTGCGCCGAGTGGACGCCGAGGTCCTCGCGGCCCATTTCGCCAGGATCGTCGAGGCCGAAGGCCTCCGGGCCGACCAAGACGCGCTCGAGCTGATCTCCCATTATGCCGATGGCTCCGTGCGTGACGGCCTGAGCCTGCTGGACCAGGCGATTTCCCTCTCCGACGGCGTCGTCAGCGGACAAGGCATCCGGGACATGCTCGGCCTCGTCGAGCGGGCCCGGTCCGTGTCCATCATCGATGCCGCCATGGGCGGCGACGCCGCGGGCGCCCTCAGGGAATTGCGCTCGGTGATCCAGATGGGCGTGGATCCGGTGACCGTCCTCAAGGACATGCTCGACTACGCCCACTTCGTGTGCGAGGCGGCCGTGGATCCGGCTGCGGCCAACGATCCCACGCTGCCCGAGACCCAGCGCCGGGCAGGTTTCGCCCGAGCCAAGACCCTGGGCTTGGGCAAGGCTCACCAGACCTGGAACACCCTGCTGGCCGGCCTCACGAGCGCGCAGTCCGCACCGAACCCGCGCCAGGCAGTGGAGCAGGCCCTGTTCAAGACTGCCGCGGGCTGCCGCGGCTGAAGGATCGCTCTCATGAAGCTCACCGTCCAACAGGTGCCGGCCTTCCTGGCCAGGCCCAGCGCCGAGATCGTGCTCGTCTATGGATCCGACCGGGGTCGCGTGAGCGAGCTCGCCGACGAGCTGCTCCAGCCCCTGCGCGAGCAGGGGCTGGACGTCACGTCGCTCGACGGCTCCGATCTCGGATCGAATGCAGCCCCCATCATCGACGCCGCAACTTCCGTCGGGCTGTTCAGCCCGGGTTCGACGGTCCGCGTCCGCAATGCCTCCGACAAGCTCACGAAGGGCCTCAAGGCCTTCATCGACGAGGGCGCCCCTTGCAACCGCATCGTCTTCGAGGCCGATGACCTCGCACCTCGCTCCAGCCTGCGCAAGCTCTGCGAAGCATCGAGCAGTGCCGCCGCGGTCGCCTGCTACGAGCCCGGAGCGAAGGAGATTGTCGCACTGGCTCGCACGATCATGCGCGCCGCGGGCAAGACCATGGACCCTGCCGCCGAGGCCTGGCTTGCAGAGCGGCTTCCGCGTGACAGCCTGTTCGCGCGGCGCGAGGTCGAGAAGCTCGTCCTTTACCTGGGCGATCAGCCACGGTGCACAGTCGAGGACGCATCCGCCCTGATCGGAGACAGCGTTGAGGAGGAGCTGGTGGATGCCGCCATGGCGGCCGCCGACGGCGACGTCGGCGCGACCATCGTCGCCATGCGCCGGCTTCTGGCTTCAGCGAACTCGCCCGTAGCGATCCTGCGGGTCGCACAGTCGCATTTTCTGAAGTTGCACCAGGCCAGGGCGCAGCACGAAGCGGGAAAGTCGGCGGCGGCGGTTGTCGGCGAGATGAAACCGCCTGTGTTCTTCAAGCTCAGGCCTCGATTCGAGCGTCAGATCGCGGGATGGCCCCTGGCGAAGATCGAGGCCTCCCTCGGCAAGCTCACCAGGGCTGAATCGCTCTGTAAGCAGACCGTGTTCCCCGAGGACAACATCGTCGCCCACACCCTCTTCGAGATCGCGGTTGGCGGAAGCCAGTCCAGGAAGTCACCATGAAAACCCTTCACCCCGCGCTGCTCTCCGGGCTTTGCGCACTCTGGAGCGGCAATCGCCCGCCGCATGGACTGATCCTCACCGGACCCAGGGGAATCGGCAAAGGAAGCATCGCTCGCGCACTGGCCAGGCATCTGCTCGGCATGAACGATGCCTCGCCGGACGCCGTCCATCCGGACCTGTTCGAGGTGCATCCGAGCCCGGATGCCGCAACCAGGGCAATCACGGTGGACCAGATCCGATCCGCCTGCGGACATATGCACCTGACCGCGGCGCGAGGTGGGCGGCGCGTCTGCATCATCGATGCCGCCGACGAGATGACCGACGGTGCGGCCAACGCTCTCCTGAAGACCCTGGAGGAGCCGCCCGCCGACACCCTGCTCATCCTGGTCTGCCACGCCATCAGCCAGCTGCCGGCCACCATCCGCTCGCGATGCATGATCGCACGCGTTCCGGCACCGGCGCACAGCGAGGCAATCGCCGTCCTGCAAGAAAGGCACCCCGACCTGTCGGCCCAGGAAGCGACAGCGCTGATCGAGCTCGCCGACGGCAGCCCGGGGGTCGCGGGGATCTTCGCCAATCAAGACATGCTGGCAGCCTATCACTCCCTGATCGAGCTTCTGACCCCGACCGCCCGGGTGTCGGGTGGGCTCGATCGTGGCCAGCTGCACGGCTTCGCCGGCGCCCACGGCAAGAAGGAGACCTGGGAAGCGGTAGCACGCCTCGTCCAATGGATGGTGAACCGTGCCTGCGAGACGGCTGTCTCCCCAGGCACACCCCTGCCCGAGATCGTCCCGGGGGAGTTCGGATTTCTCAGTGCTCTCGCCCGCACCGCCGGCGTCGGCGGGCTGACCAGCGGGTGGACCATCATCGACCAGGTGATCGAGGAGACGCGCGAGCGCCATCTCGATCAGCGCTATGCCCTGATGCGCGTCGTCATGGCCGTCGAGTTCGTCACAAGGCCGCGAAAAGCGGCCTGACCGGCACGAGGACGGGCGAGATGACCAAAGTCTACCACGCGACGAACCGCGATTGCCTGATGGAGCGGATCGCAAGCCTCAGTCCAGGCGACAGCGTGTGCATACCGGCCAGTGCCATCAGCCAGCAGGATGCCCTATCGGTGTCCTGCCGGTTCGCGTGCTGGCCGGTTCTTGAGGGTGACCATTTTACGTTCCAGGCGTTGCGCCGACGGTGATCCCGTAAATACATGACGGGGCATTGCTGAAGACCCGATTACGAGAGCCAGACCCGTCTGCACTCGTATTACGCACCCATATTCAGGCAAGCAGAACGCCAAGCCTCAGCACCGTTCTCGGACATGAGAACGGTCCTTGCGGCCTGTTGCAGAGAACATATTCGATTTAGAGGACGCCCCATGAATCTGAACACGACGTCCGTCGTTCCCAAGCGCATTCCCGCCATCCTCGATCTGTCGCGGGAATTGAACCTGCGGCCGATGCTGTGGGGCCCTCCGGGTGTCGGAAAGACCGCGATGATCGAGCAGTACGCCCAGCAGATCGGGGGGCGCCTCATCGATCTTCGGCTCACCCAGATCGACAACGTCGACCTGCGCGGCCAGACCATTCCCGACCTTGCCTCGGGGAAGACCCGCTGGCTCCTGCCCGAGATCCTCCCCGAAGCCGGCGAGAAGCCCGGCGTAATCTTTCTCGACGAGATCAACCGCGCGGAGCCGCGGCTTCAGGCCACCTGCTTCTCGCTGCTGGCCGAAGGCCGCATCGGCAGCTGGCAGGTGCCGGACGGCTGGTTGATCTGTGCGGCTGCCAACGGAGCCGATCACTCCGACCAGATCTTCGAGATGGATCCGGCACTGGCCGATCGTCTCACGCCGCACATCAATGTCGTCCCATGCCTCGACAGCTGGATCGATTGGGGACAGCGGACCGGGGAATCACCCGAAGTGATGTCATTCCTGCAAGCCCAGCCGGACTTCTTCGAGGGCTGCGAGGAGCGCATCCGCGAGGAGAACATCGTCGGCTATAGCCCGCGCGGCTGGTCGAAGGTCTCCAAGGTCCTGCTGAAGTCCCAGGACGAGATGATGCGCTCCATGATGATCCCCGGCATCGTCGGCTCCAAGGCCGCCAGCGAGCTGTTCCTCACGCTCGAGGAGCTTGCCGGCCATGTCTCCGCCCGGAAGCTCCTGGACATGAAGAGAACGGAGCGCCTGCAGCACATCCCCCGCACCCTCACGGGGCTCTACCACCTGGCCTACTCGCTGCTCGGGATCGCGAAAAACGCGAAGACTCCCGAGATGGTCGTTAGGGCCTTCGAGATCGTCGTGCAGTTTCACGACATCGACGCACGTGACGACCTGCCGGTCCAGGAAATCCAGTGCATGGCCGCGGAGAAGATCTTCGAGGAGGCCGAACACATCTCCGGCGCCAGCGAAGCGATCCTGGAGAGCCCGCGCTACGACGAATACCTTCGCAACCGTCCGGTCCAGCAGATCGAGGCACTCGCGGCCTGATCTCGCGGCAACGGCGGCCACGATCGCGAGCACAACGTTCCCGCCTGACCCCCTGGTGCCGCCACCCGTCCCGGCGGCAGCACCAGGATGGCGGATCCCCACACGCCAGTCATCGCAGAGGGTTCCTTGAGCACCTCCTTCAGATATGTCGTCGAGGGCGGCATCGAGCCCGGCTGTCGCGCGCGGCCGTCCCTTAGCCTTGCGATCGAGAATTCGCCGGCCTTCGCCGCGGTGGCTCTCTGGGTACGCCACGAGAACGGCGACAAGGACGAGACGCCCGATGGCGTTCCGACCATCGCTTGGACCAATTCCCGCAAGATCGTCTACAATCCCGGCTTCGCCAAGATCCCGCTGCGCGAGCAGGCAGGCGTCACGGTCCACGAGATCATGCACGTCGTCCTCATGCATCCGCAGCGGGCGATGAAGATGGCGCGGGTCACGCCGGGCTTCCTGCCCCGCCTGTTCAACATCGCCGCCGACTGCCTCATCAACGAGTCGATCCTCAAGCAGCGCTGGATGGCGCTTCCGGAATACGGATGGACCCTGACCAAGGTCCTCGCCGACCACACCGCATGGTGCAAGGAGATCGGCAAGCCGGTGCCGAAGCATCCCCCTCTCGACAAATGGTCGGTGGAGGACCTCTACCGGTTTCTCGCCAGGTGGCGCGAGCAGGCGATCGAAGCCCTAGTGGCCTGCCTCGGCGAAAGCGGCGACGGCGAGGCTCTCGACCTCGCGGCGCCTCCTGGCGGCAATGGCCAGGACCAGCGGGATGGCGAGGATGGCGAGACCGGCGGCAAGACCCGGGAGCTCGATCGACAGGCCCAGCAACGCAGGGAGGAGCGAGAGGCAGAGGAAGAACAAGCTCGAACCTGGAACCATCGCCTGCGGCGCGCCATGGCCGGCGACCGGCCCGGCGGGCTCATGCGCTCGCTGGAAGGCGACTTCCCGACAGTCACCACCCCCTGGGAGAAGATACTCCGCAGCCAGGTCCTGAAGGCATTCTCCCCTCGCTCCGAAATCAACACGGCACGGCCGAGCCGCCGGTGGGTCTCGACCAGCGCCTGCGGACACACGACCTCGTTCGAGCCGGCGGTCATCCACACCCTGCCGGTTCCGCGGATAGCCGTCATGGCGGACACCTCAGGATCGATGTCCGGCGACATCCTCAAGCGGGTGGCTGCCGAGATCGAGGCGATCGGCAAGCGGACCAAGGCGGAGATCTACGTCATCGTATGCGACGCCGAGGTCCATGAGGTCGTCAAGATCGCCGCCGGCGGCCTCGGCAACGTCCTCTCCAAGATCGAGTTCAAGGGAGGAGGCGGAACCGATTTTCGCCCGGCCTTCGAGGCCGCGAAGAAGATCAAGCCATCGATCGCCGTATACCTCACCGATCTCATGGGGACATTCCCGCCCAAGCCGCGCTTCCCGACCATATGGGCGGTCCCGAAGATGCCTGGTTGGGAGAGCCTCACGCCACCGTTCGGCCGGCATCTAGTTCTACAGTAGATCAACGGGAAATCGGCGACCCACGGGTCGCCGATTTTCGCTCGGCGGCGCTATGCCGTCCGCGAATTCGAAACATATTGAGGCTTATACGGGAGCCTCCGCTCCACCAGATCAGCGAAACCCGGTGCGGTCCATGAATGACTCACACGCCTATTGCAGCCGTTGCGGATGGATCGGCGACGATTTCCACGCCTACGGACCCGATGATCTCGCCCAGATGATCCCGTGTCTCGCCGCCGGTGACGTCATTCCCTCAGGCGTGTGTCCCGACTGCGCCGGGCTGGTCTACCCGACGGCGATCCGTCACGAGCCGCTCGTCTCGGTCGAGATGGCCGAGGGCGAGGAGGACGCGTCTCCCGCCCAGTGGGACGTCCACATCTCAAGGGGGCGCACGAACTACACGCTCCACGTCATGCATCCCGATGGCTTCGGGTCCGAAATCATCCTCGACATCGTAGGCGAACGGCCAAACCTCCAGATCTCGACCTGGAACGACGCGGAGGAGTTCTGCGATGCTGAGCCGATCGGCTACATCAAGATCGGCAGGGACCACCTCCTGCTGACCAACAACGCCCACCTTTACCCGACTTCCGTCATCGCGACGGCCGACGAGATCCGACCGAAGCTGATGACCTACCAGCAGTGGGACGGGTGCAAGGAGTGGGACACGGTCCCCGAATAGCCGACCGCCGCAAATCAGAGACTTCTTGATCCAGGTCCCTACGCCTCGCACCTCGCGTCCCCAGGATCCGCCGATGACGAAATCCCAGCCCGACGGCCAGAGTTCCGGAGTGTTCCAGCTCCGCGGAGCGACCTACACGATGATGACCCTACGGGTCGTCGATCCCTACGGGCCGGGCTTCCTGGATGAGCTGGTGACCAAGATCGAGCAGGCCCCCGGCTTCTTCCGAGACGCTCCGATCGCGCTCGATCTCGACGGCATCGCGGACTACCGTGGCCCCGCCAGCCTGGCCAATCTGGTCCAGGAGCTCCGGCAGCTCGGCCTGGTCCCGATCGGGTTCCATGGCGGCGGCAATGCCCTGCAGGAAGACGCGTTGGCATGTGGTCTGGCGCGGTTGCCTGCAGGGCGCAGTGCCTCATCCGGATCCAGCGGCACCGGCAAGCCGTCGCCCGCCCATCGCGCGACCATGACGCTAACGGAACCCATCCGATCGGGACGCCAGATATATGCGCAAGGGGATCTCGTCGTCGTCGGCAATGTCAGCGCCGGTGCCGAGATACTCGCCGACGGCCACATCCACGTCTACGGCGCCTTGCATGGACGTGCGCTCGCCGGCGTCACCGGCGACACCGACGCCCGCATCTTCTGCCACAAGCTCGACGCCCAGCTGGTGTCGATCGCCGGCTTCTATCAGGTCAAGGAGGAGATTTCCGCCGACCTGCTCAACCGCAACGCCCAGATCGCGCTCAGCGGAAACTACCTGATCATCAACCCGATCTCCTGACCCGGTCACGAACCTTCACGCGATCAAGCCGCCGCGCATCCGCTCGGCGGCTTCATTGCGTCAGACGCCCGTCCGGTGCATCACCAGCTGCACAGGCGCACCTGCCAAGCAAGCGGCCGCGAACCGAGGGGAACCCGCAATGACCAAGGCCGATATCGAGTTCTACGAGAGCACCCTCGTACTGGCTGCCGCGCGTGCCCTTCTTCCTGCGGGAAAGAGTTGGGACTGCCTGTCCTACCGGTCCAGGCAAGTACATCTCGACAGGGCGGTTGCGATGCTCGACGCGCTGATCAACGACCGCAAATGCCGTGACCGGCTGGTCAGGCTCGGCTCGTCGCAGGGCGTCTAGCCGCCCCCCAAGTAACAGCCAGGTTCAGGAATGCTGGTTGGCTCTCTCGACGGGGAGCCAACCAACAGTTGTTCCTAAATGGTCAAAGTGCATACGCTCCGAAGTTAATAAAACTTGAAAGCTGCCGCCGTCGTTGCCTATATCCCTTTGTAGTAATATAACAAGACACTGATTCAAAATGAATAATACAAAGGAAAATAGCCAAATCAACCATAGAAAGGCGCCCGGAGAGCCGGAACCTCATGCAAAGCATCATTCTTGACAGCGTCACACTGACGCTCCCGGTTTCAGGACCGGATCTGAATGCGCTGACCGATTGCGCGCGCCTCATGCGCGTCACGCGCAGCGAATTGATCAGTCGTGCACTCGTCGTCTACCTGGAGGACCTGGAGGACACTCCCGTCAGCCGACCATCCTTCGACGGTGACTTGAGGGCGGTCGGCCTGGGCGAGCTCGAGCTCGTCATTCCCGACGACGGTCCCCGCCTCGGCGACATCGAGCGATGTGCCCGAGCGATGCAACTATCCACGGACGAGCTCATCAGCGCGGCCGTGCTCGCCTACCTCGACGAAGTCGCCATGCACCGGGCCGACCCGGTCGTCATGGCCCAATTCGATGTCGATGTTGCAGCGATGCTGCCGGCCAATCCTGCTCTGGAGGGCCGGCTCCCGTCTTGATGCTGCGCAGCTTATACGAAATCGTCGAAGAACAACGAATGGGTCAAAGCCTGTCTTGATGCTGCGGTGTCCTCTCAGATTAAGAAGTACGAGGATAATACCAGAATGACCCAAGACAATAACATCAATACCCTTCTCGCGACCGATATCGAACGCGCGGAAGCGGAACGTGCGCGCTTGAGCAAGGCATTCGGAACTCTCCCCGAATACGGCCAGGTTGTCAGCTGCTACTTCCCCGAGACCGAGCGTCCCAACAGGCCCGGCATCAAGCCGCGCCCATGCCTGGTCGTCAATGCCACCAAGCCCGAGGGCAGCAACCAGTGGTACCTGCTCGTCGCCTACGGCACCGGCGCTCGTCCGGATGAGGCGCGCGAGGGCGAGTACACCGTGCAGGACGAGAACGGTCTTCGCGCTGCCGGGCTGCACAAGCCGACGCGCTTCGTCTTCACCCGCGTGCGGGCCCTGCCCTTTCGCTACGAGTTCTTCAGGCCGAACAAGGACGGCACGGTGATCCTGGGCGAGCTCTCTCGCGCCGACAAGGAGGCAGCCCTCCTGGAGGCACACAAGGCGACCCGGCTGCGCAATCGGCACAACGGCCGCCAGCAGCCGGCGGCGTCATCGCCTCGCCAGCAGTCGGCAGCGCCGTCCATGCGCCACCAACATCAAAGACGGGTACAGAACGAGGCCGCCTTGGAGCAGTAGCCCAACCCCAGGGCCACGAACGAGCCCCTTGGCGGCCCCGCCGGAGCCGGTCGCCGCAGCAACGACCACGCCAGGGACCAGATACCAGGGAGCAGGGACCCTGGCGGCCGAAGCCGCCCCGCACATTCGGCATCATTTCCGCCTAAGACAGCCCTATAGTCATGATCTCGCTTGGATTGCGTGTGCCGGGACATATTTTCGATCGAGCAGACCGATCAACCCGGAGACTCATTTCCATGAAGATTGCCATGACTCAGGACATTCCGAGCAAGCTCTTCAATCCCCGCTTCTCGAACACCGAGACCTTCATCATCGCGGGTCTCAGCCTCCTCATCGGCTGGTACTCGACGATGAATCTGATGATGCACGCGCAGCAGCGCATGCTCTACGAGACGTCGGTCTTCGTTCGGGCGAACTACATCGCCGAGACCCTGCTGCAGAACAAGGACGAGGCCAAGCGCATCGAATTCGCCGGCGTGATGAACGATGCCCTGCAGATCGCTCGCGACCAGATCCCGGCGCCGCGGCTGGAGACGTCGTCCCTGAAGATCGTCGTGTTCGGCCCCGACGACGACTACATCGAGGACCTTCGCAACGCGATCAGGTCCGCGTCCAGAAAATAATCTCCGCTCGGCTTGACGGCCGAGCCAGACGGAGCTAAATACCCTCACATCGAGTTCCGGGCGTCGTATCATGAGTACGCGCTCAACGATCAAGGAAGTCACGACAATGTTCGCCGCCGCTGTTCATCAGCATTGCTTGCAAACCTCGTATCCCGTCCTGGGAACTCGGGTTGCTGCGGCTGCGCGCGTGTCAGGCCAGCTGTCGCTCCCGAGTCTCCCAGCTTCGACCGGCCCCGGTGGGAGAGCGACTCTGTAGCCCTGATTCACGTCAGGATTTACGGACGCCCCGCCGGACCCCCGGCGGGGCGTTTTTCGTTTCGAGGCTGGCTACCTGGAGCCTGGATGCCTCGTAAATCAATATCCGAAGCGCAGGGAGTCCCGGAGGGAACGTAGCGGCAGTCGCCGTGGATACCGAGGGGATGCAGGGGAAAAGGCAGAAGCCCCTGCAGCGCCGGCCGGAGCTTATGGTTGGGCTCCGGCCGGCACTCCTTTTCTCTTCCGAAGAACGGAACATATCGGGGTGTAGCTCAGCCTGGTAGAGCACCGCGTTCGGGACGCGGGGGCCGTTGGTTCAAATCCAGTCACCCCGACCAAATCCGTTCGGACGAAGAAGCAGTTGGATACCGGAGAAATGGCTGAGCGGTCGAAAGCGCTCCTCTGCTAAGGGAGTGTGCACGCAAGTGTACCGAAGGTTCGAATCCTTCTTTCTCCGCCATCCATCACTGCTGCCTCTTGGTGTAATTGGCAACACGCCTGACTCTGACTCAGGAGACGTCTAACGCTTGTCCACGTTCGAGCCGTGGAGGGGCAGCCAAAAAGCGATAGCGACGAGGACCAGATGTACGACCACCGCCGGAAGGCAGATCTGATCAGGCTGAAGTCCCGGTTGGACAACGCCGATACCCCGGCGCGGGCCGCCATCGCGGCGTTCTGCCTGGCCGGCCATCTGATGCGGCCCCGTGGCTTCGCCATGAGGACGATCTTCTTCGCCGCCTGGCTCGCAGATCGACGGTGTCGGGGCTTCGGGCCGATGAAAGGCGTGCTCGCCCGCGACGGCAGCAAGGCGATCCTCGACCAGATCTGGCACCAGCTGCTCGAGTGGATGGTCAACGGCCGCGACGCCTCAGACACCACGAGCGCCGGCGGTTGGAACCGGGTCGAACTCAACTTCTTCATCGAGTTCGTCGAGACCACCGGCATCGATCTGCGCAGCCTCGATCCGGCGTCCGCCGGCTGACCAGTGCATGCATCAAATACCAGGATCATCACATGGGCTGCGACATCCACTGGATCATTGAGCGACGTGCCAAAGGCGACCGCTGGTACACATGCGCCTCAATACGCCAGTACTACCAGGCCTCGCTCAGGCACGACGCTGACGAGATCCCGGGCTGTCTGCTCGGCTGGCGCAACTACGAACTGTTCTCGGCGCTCTCGGGTGTCCGTGGACACAATGACAACCCGGCGATGATCCGGGGCGTTCCCGCCGACATCTCGCAGCAGGTCCACGCCGAGCTCGAGTACCTGGGCGTCGATGCCCACTCCCGCTCCTATGCCCTCGGCGGAACGATCGTGTCCTGGCAGAGTCAGAAGAACGAGCAGCTTTGTGCCTTCAGCGAATACGCAACCAGGCTCATCGAGGCCGGCGGCGCCGACATCGTTCTGCCGGAGCTGATCTTCTCAGAGCCGCAGTATGATCTCGAGTTCGCTGACAAGCTTGGCGCCGAGAGCGGGCACCAACGCCTGGAACGCCTGCGAACGAGCAGGGAGCTGATCGGCTGGAGCGAGAACCCCGACGCCTGGCGGATGCTGGTGTTCTACGACAGTTAGCCGGAGCGTTTTTTCAATGGGTTGCGATATTCACTGGATCCTGGAACGCAAGGATGCCGCTGGGGTCTGGCACGCCTGTTCCTCAAAGACACGCGCTTTTACCGAATCTTGCTGGAGACAGCCGAGTTACGACGCCTGGTGGAACAGCCCAGTATACCCGATTGGTGAGCGGAACTACGACAGGTTCGTCGTGCTCTCAGGTGTCCGCGGCTATTGCGACGCGCCGTTGATGACGTCGGGTCTGCCTGAAGGGATCTCCTGCGAAGCAATGGCGGAAATTCAGCGTTGGGATGCAGACGGCCACACCCATGGATGGGCCAGCGGATCGAGCATCCTGCACAGCGAGAACGGAACGGTTGCGGCCTGGTCGGGGATGATCCTCCAGCTACTGGAGAGCGGAGCCGCCGAGAATATCTTGGCAACGGCGTTCCGTGCAGAAGATGGTGACATCGCCTTCGCCGACTTGGCCGGTTGCGAGTCTGGTCACCAGCGCCTGGCCCGCATGAAGAACTCGAAGACGCTCATCGACTGGAGAAGCGATCCTGACGCCTGGCGGATGCTGGTCTTCTTCGACAACTGACCTCGGCTGGACCTGGAGATGCCAATGCGCAGCTTCACGATCATCGCCTTCACCATCGGCATGGCAGCCGGATGCACGCCGATCGGCATCGTCTCGACGGTTGCCGACGTCGCCGTAGGCACGGTGACAACGGCCGGCGGCATCATCATCGACGGCGTTGCCGCCGGAGCCGATGTCGTGGTCGGCGGCGACGAGAACGACTGACCTACAGCACCACCGCGGGAGTGGCGGAAATACCGGTAGACGCGCCAGGTTCAGGCCCTGGTGGCCCGAAAGGGTCGTGTGAGTTCAACTCTCTCCTCCCGCACCAATTTCACAGCCGATCGCCGACCGGCGTCGGAGGATATGGCAGGGCTCGACGAGCCCGCGCCATGCGGGCGTGGCGGAACTGGTAGACGCGCCGGATTTAGGTTCCGGTGGGCTCGACCCATGGGAGTTCGATTCTCCCCGCCCGCACCAATTCGAATTCCGCCATCCGAGAAGGTGGCGGCGACCAAATGGGGGCGTCGCCCGAGTTCGGCATGGGCACCGTGGAACAGGTTACGGCCCGGGTAAAACCGGGACCGCGTCGCAAGCGAGCACAGGGGTCATTTCGATAGTCCTTCTGGCCTGCGGAAGATGGTCAGCGGGCACACGATGTTCCAAACCTGTGCGAGGCCGGGGGTAATGCCCCGGTACAGCGGTCTGCGGGGGTTCGAGTCCCCTCGCCTCCACCAAAATCCAGACCCGACCGTCAGGTCCGAGCGCCCATAGTGGCGATCCCGGCGGTCGGGCTGCAGGATGTCTTCTACACCGGAGCCGGCCGACAGGCCCCGGAATGCAAGTTTGCGGTGGTGGTAGCTCAGCAGGTAGAGCGCTGGATTGTGGCTCCGGAGGCCGCGGGTTCGAGCCCCGTCCATCACCCCAAAACTATTGCAATAAATCAACCAATTGGGCGGCTTTCCTCTCACCGGACTGTAAACCCGGCGGCGTAATATAAGAGGGGTTGGTGCCGTGGAGTTCAAAGCTTCGGCCGCCCACCACAACATCGAGATGCGGGCGTGGCGGAACGGTAGACGCGCCGGATTCAAACCCCGGTGGCCTTGAGCCGTGTGAGTTCGATTCTCACCGCCCGCACCAAAACTCCGGGTACCGCTTCCCCCTAGGGGGTCGAGCGACCCGGACCAGTTCAACCTGTTGCGAGCGTGGCGGAATGGTAGACGCGCTGTCCTGAGGAGGCAGTGGCTTAAGCCGTGCGGGTTCGATTCCCGCCGCTCGCACCAGTTCGACGGCCGCACCGGCGTTCCTTGGCAGCCGCCCTGCACAGGGCGAGCTCGCGCCGGTGCGGCCAGACAGGAACCACCAGCAGATCCAGGCGCCGGCCGGCGCGTATCTCCAGGACCAGCAGGAAGCAAGATGACCGACCTCCGACTGCCAGCTCCCCAATCTCCCAGCTTCGCCTTCCCGCGTGTGGGCTTCGGCATCGCCGCGCTGGTGCCCGGCCAGGGCTACGTTCTGCTCTCGCGCCAAGGCAGCCACGGTGCTGGCACCTGGTCGTTGCCGGGCGGCCACCTCGAATACGGGGAGACCATGATCGAGGCGGCCGAACGCGAGGCAGAGGAGGAGATCGGCGTCCGCCTGCAGGACGTCGAGCTATTGCCGTTCATCACCGAGGACTTCTTCCCTGAGATCGGCCGGCACTACATCACGCACTATCTCCACGCGACCGTCGTCGGGACGCCGCGCAACTGCGAGCCCGAGAAGGCGAAGGAGATGATCGTGGCGCGGCCACGCGCGTTTCCGCGGCCGCTGTTCTGCGGCATCGAGCAGCTGATCGAAGCCAAGCTGATTCGAGACGCGGGCTGAGCACACAGGCGCTCCCGGCTGGAGCGGTTGACCACGAGGCGTTAGACTTGCGGACGGGTGGCAGAGTGGCTTAATGCGCCCGGCTCGAACCCGGGTATGGGTCCATGGCCCATCGGGAGTTCGAATCTCCCCCCGTCCGCCACGATATTTAGGAGTCAAATAGCCGGATCAAGAGCCTAATCGGCGAAGAAATACGAGGGAGACCCACATGATCGTACCCGGTGACTATGACGATTACGAGAACGGCGAGCTCGTTCGGCGCTGGATCGATCTTGAGCAAGCTCGCAGCGCCGACTTGCGAACGGAGGCCGGTCGCATTGCTGCCATCCTCACCCGTCGCATCGCCGAAATGGGCCGCTCTATCGGTCCCGATCTGATCGACCAGATATGCGAAAGCCTCAGTCTCGCACAGACGATCGACCTGCTGGCCGCCCTCCCGCGGCACTACGACCAAAACTGCGTGCTCAATGCCGCGATGCCGTTCTCGCTGTTCAGCCCGGACGATATGCTCGCGGCCATCGATCGCGCCGAAGAGGGCATGGGGATGATCGCAAGGTCGCTGAGCCGGCCCTTCGGCAGCCCGTTCCAGCACGCTCGCAGCATCGTTCTGGCCTCCGGCCCGGCGAGAGGTTAGTCAGCAACAGACCACCCCGGCTCACGAAAGTAGCAGGACCCTATGAAGAAGCTCTCAGCGGCGTTCCTTGCCGTCATTCTGTCAATCGCTCCCGATCTGCCGGCCGCGGCCGCACCGATCGACCGGCAGATGCGGGCCGACATGACGGCACACCAGTTCACCCGGGCCTGCTATCTGAACCGGATCCCGATCGAGAAGCTTCCGATCGCCGAGTGCCAGAGCTACATCATCGGTATTCTCAGTGGCGTTCGCCACCTGCAGAAAGCCGGCTTCGCTCCGAGCGACCTGGTCAGCAGATGCGACCGGACTGAGTTCGAGACGGACAAGCAACTCGCGCACTGGATCATGGAGCGGTGGGTGCAGCGAATGCGCGACGGCCATCCGAGCGTCACCGGCGAGCACGATGTGGCCGGCGTCGTTCTCAACATCATCGTCGTTTGCTGATTTTTCGCAGTCCGACGGTCCCATATCGGAGGAGTGGCAGAGCGGTTTAATGCGGCCGGCTTGAACCCGGCTGTGGGTCGAGAGGCTCACCGTGAGTTCAAATCTCACCTTCTCCGCCATCTGTAATATACTGAAATACCGAGGAAAACCGCCGTCGGTGTTTTGCCAATCGGGGTGTAGCGCAGCCTGGTAGCGCAGCTGCTTTGGGAGCAGCGGGTCGCCGGTTCGAATCCGGCCACCCCGACCACACTCACTGTGCCGCAGGTCGCAACTGCCGAGCCGCTGCTGCCAGTCGGCTGGCGGCCGCTTTACGCGATCCTTCAGGGCATGGCATTTTGAACCTGAGGAGACGCCTAGCATGTCCGAGACAGAGGCCATCGAGACCATCATGTTCGACGCTCCGTCGGGAGACGTCCGCGGGATCGTCACCGCGTTCGCCGACGTCAAGGGCAAGCGCAAGAGGGTCGCCCACGCGACCATTCTCGTAGGCAAGGAGCCGAGCGTGACGCTCGACGTCCCCAAGGCCGTCACGATCGGGGATGTCCCAGGAATCGCGGCGGTTCTCCAGGCTTTCACGGCCAAGGTCACCAGCTTCCAGCCTGCGTAGATCGAGAACCGGCAGACGGGTAGCCCGTGGGACCTGGTGGATCGGTCGCATTCGCGCAGTCGCGAAGAAGATCCTGTCGTCCGGCCGTGGCGATCAATCCATCTTGCCACATGACCGGCCCAGATCCGGGCGCCCACGTCATACAAGCGCCGGCGGCGCCGGCCTGAATCAGGACCGGCCACAGGCCGGCAACATCACCGCATGGACAAGTTCGATTTCTACGCCGAGGTCGCTCGTGTCCTCGGCACAACGCATGAAGCCCTCATGCTTCCCAAGCGCAGGCTCCGCGACGGCAGAGAGGTCGTCTGGAGATCGCGGTGGGGACCCCGGCAACCCGGAAACGGGCGATTTCCAGGTCACGGAATAGCACGTTGGTTCGGTCCAGCGGACGTCCACCTGGCCTTCTCCCGCCCGGTGGTCTCCGGGCGCTTCAACAGCGCGGCCGCGGCGCTGAACGCGCTTAGAGACGCCGTCACGCGGCTCTCAGACGACAAGACGCCACCGGCGACACCGCCGGCCGTCGCAATGGGGGCATAGCTCAGCCAGGTAGAGCGGCCGGCCTACACCCGGCAGGTCGGAGGTTCGATCCCTTCTGCCCTCACCACTTCGCGACATCGAGCGGGCCAACCGGCACTTCTCGCGTGCACAGCAACGTTCCGGCAACCAACGACAGGAGGGTCAGATGATCGCCGCGAGCGCCTATCCGGCTCTCTTTCTCAATGCCGACTTCCGGCCGATGCGGGCTTACCCGGTCTCGACCCTGCAGTGGCAGGACGCGGTCCGGATGACCATCGCCGGGGACGTCGCCGTGGTGCAGACCTACGACCAGGTCGTGCGCTCCCCGAGCTTCAGCATGCCCCTGCCCAGCGTGGTGGCATTGCGGGAGTACCAGCGCCAGGACCGGCCGGCCGCACTCACCCGGGCCAACCTGTTTCTGCGCGACGAGTTCTGCTGCCAGTACTGCGGCAACAGGTTCCCGACCGAGGAGCTGACCTTCGATCACGTGCTCCCTCGGTCACACGGCGGTACCAGCACGTGGGAGAACCTGGCCGCGGCCTGCGCGCCCTGCAACCTCAAGAAGAGCAATGATCCGACCGTCCTGCCAAGACAGGCGCCCCGTCGCCCGACCCTGGCGGAGCTGAACAAGATCGGCCTCAAGGTCCCCCAGCGTCTGCACCAGGAGAGCTGGCGCGACCTCCTCTACTGGGACAGCGAGCTCGAGGCGTGACAGCCGGGGCCCGCGTTCCAGGGGTCAGTTTCGCGATTCGTTTACGACACGCAGACCCATATACGTGCCATCGGCGGTACACCCCAAGGGGTGATCACCGCCGATGCACGATCCGGACAGGTGGCCGAGTGGTTTAAGGCACTCGCTTGGAATGCGAGCGAACCTCGAAAGGGGTTCCGCGGGTTCAAATCCTGCCCTGTCCGCCAGCTCCTTTTACGCCAGGCTCCTGAAGTTCGGCGCGAATACGTGAGTGTTAGCAGGGGCGTCGCCAAGCGGTAAGGCACCGGGTTTTGGTCCCGGCATTCGGGGGTTCGAATCCCTCCGCCCCGGCCACTCGCATGAAAGTGGATGTGTCCCTCGGTCGACGGAAATCGCTCGATGAGATTTCCGTCCACCCGGGCAGAAGGTTTGGGATCGTGAAACCGTTGAAGCACGCACGCATCGCCGAAAAGCGCTATGGCGGCAGTTGGCAGGATTACCTGCCCGTCCATACCTTCTTCGACTCATCCAAGGCTGCCTACGCGGCCAACGGCCACCGCATGTTCCTGCACAGCGATTTCGGTATCGAATGCGCCGAGATGCTCTTCGGCACCGAGATAACCACCTCGCACGGCCTGACCATCCCGGTTCGCCAGCTCGGCATGGACCACATGGTCGAGGACAACGGCCGGCTCAACACCGTCGCAGAATGGCTCGACCGCCTGCCCGACGCCGACTGGATGCTCCGTCCGGCCAGGCTCTCCAAGTTCCTGGACTATCGCGACGACCCGTTGGCGGCGGCTGCCCGCCGGTATGGCGGCGCCCCTGCGAATTACGCGGCCATCGTGGCCTTCTTCGAGAGGCCGGTCGAGCTCGCCGGCGCGCGTCGCGCCCGGGTTGTCACCCACAACAGCTTCATGATCTTCGTGGCCGAGCAGATTTTCGGCTCGGTTCTCATGATCGACAATAAGCCGATCCCGCTGCGCCAGGTGGCCGAGGATCTCGTTCTCGCGCGCTACGGCTTCATCCCCTCCCTTCAGGACATTGCTGGCCATCTGCAGGTCGACGCCTACGTCCGCGGCCGCGACGCCGGCCACGGGATCCGGGAGCGTAAGCAGATCGTCTCGGCCTGCTGATCGACCGGCGAAGGAGCTGTCTCGCCATCTGCGAACAAAGCCTCTATCCGCCGAATACGGAGTCTTGTGAAATGACCACGGACGTGAACGCGAACAAGCGCCTCGGCGAGAGCCCGGCCACACGCGCCATCGACGCCACCATCCTCGACGAGCCGCTGCGGTTGCTCTCGCGTTTTGCCCAGGAGACCGCCCGACCCCAGCCGCTGCACTACATCGCCGGGCAGAGCCGTCCGCTCTATGTCTGCCCGGATTGCGGGGAGAACGACGTTCGAGAACTCCAAGCCAAGGAGCCGCGCTCGAATATGCTCCTGTGCGCCGCCACCGAGATGATTGCCGCCGACTTCGCGGTGGCCTGCCGCGGCTGTGGCGGCCTGCTGGAACACAGCCTGACGCCGGCCGGCATGCGCCATGAGCTTTCGCTCTTTCGCGACGACATGCCCGAGGCCGATGGCGCCAGCCGGTATCCCGAACTCGCCTATGTCGTCAGCGCTGTGCTGGCAGCGGCCCAAAAGGATCCCGCTCTCACCCGCGTCGAGCTCGAAGTCGCCCATGAACTCGGCCTCGCTGCGGTCGATGCGATCGAAGGCGTGTTGGGCATCGATCTTCGGGCCAGGCCGTCAGCCTGACCGACGCGCGTCCGGCAGCCGCCGGCGTGCTGCCCTCTCCAGATCAATTGCATTCCAGAGGATTTTCCATGAAAGTTGCCACAACGCCGCGGCAGGACCAGAACGATCACGACGCCGGCCGGGCTGCGGCAAGCTTCGCCGAATACGCCTTCTCGGTGCTGGCAAGCGAGCCGCGCGTCACCTGCGTCGAGGCGATCAGCGGCTATGGGGACTACAACGACGAGTACTACTCCAACCCGACCTATACGATGGTCTTCAGCGGCTCGCATACCGACGAGGATCTGGACAGTATCCCGGCGGTTCGGCGCCTCGAGCGTCTGTGCGAGGAACTGCTCGGCTCGGTTCCCTTCAGCACGGAGAGCTACAGCAGCAACGTCCAGGAGCAGGCCCGGATCCTGGTGAACAGTGAACGGGTCCGGATCGTCGTCGCACCCTACGAGGACCAATACGACTTCAGCGACCGCGTCCTGGAGATGCGGCTCATCGACGGGCAACTCGGGCCGCTTCGGAAGTTCATCCGAATGAAGGCCAACAGCAACATGACGGCGCACATGCGCCTGGCGGCGCGCGGCGACATGGAGGTCCTGCGCAAGGCCGTCGGATCCGACTACTGGTTCGAGGGCCGCGGTCTGGTGCCGACCGGCATGGAGATCGACACCGCGTTCCAGACCGGGCCCGCTGGCCACGGACGCGGCGAATACTGGCTGATCGAGATCGATCCGAGCATCGATCTCCTCGGTCTCGATCCCGCCGAAGGCTGAGCGATCCTCCTACGCCTTCAAGGACCGGCAAGACCCCATAGTGCCGGCCCTCACACTCGATTCGATCAACGACACGGGCAGTAGCGCAGCCTGGTAGCGCGCCGGTCTGGGGGGCCGGAGGTCGCGGGTTCGAACCCCGCCTGCCCGACCATATTCTCCCAAGCGAAAGCGGGGTCCGTCTCGACGGACCCCGCTTTTTGCGTTTCAGGCCTTGCGCAGCGCCGGCGCCGGCACAGGCCGTTTGCACTCAGCGGTTTCGCACGTAGCACTGGTCGCCACGGCTCGCCGCCACGCCGCAGAACCTGGTCGCGTCCTGCGTTCTCTGGAAACCGTAGACCATCACCCGCCAGATCGTGCCGCTGTTCGACGTGACCGGCTCGGCTCCGACATTCAGGCCCGACAACACGTCGCCGTATCTCCGGTTGATCCTCTTGACCTCCCGGTCCGCGTCCTGCTGCCGGAAGACGCTCGAGATCTGGGCAAAGGTAGAGACCTCCTGCGCCACCCGCAGGTGACCAAAGGAATCGACCTGGTTCCAGTTCCGGGGCCGGTTGAAGCCGAATGAGCTGCCGGCCTCCCTCGGTGCGCTGGCACCATCCTCGGAGCCGGCAGCGGCCGGTGCGTGGCCTTCCCGGGCAGGAGCATCACCCGGAACACCCCCTGGAGCACCTTGGGCAATCTGGGCGTAACTCAGCGCACGCTCCGGCTCCTGCATACGTCGGACCGACTCCAACCGGCATTCAGCCAGGCGAAGCACTTCGCAAATCTTCGTCGCCGTCTCCACATCGGCGATGCCGGCGAACCGGGCAACGAACACGACGTCGCCGCTTGGCGCGGCCTCCTGCCGGATGTCGGGAGAGACCCCGCGCATCAGGGCGCCCAGCCGCGAAACCGCGCGATCGTACACGTCACGCGCGTCGAACGGGTTCGCCGCCGAGCCCGCAAACAGCAGGAAGGGACCGCTCGTGTCTGCGTCGCGCTGCACCGCCCGAGTGGCCCCCGGCTGGGTCTGCCCCGACCGCGCCGAGGGCTGATCGGCCCCCTTCGGCATTGCCGTGGCGTCTTCGGCGTCAGGCTTCGCTGCATCGACTTCCGCTTCCGCGATCTTGCCTGAAGCCGCTACCGACGGCACCGAGGCGGCCTCTGGCAGCTGCTGCTCGACCTCATTCAAGCGAGCGACGCTCACCGGTGCCGCGGGGATCTCCTTCAACCGAGGCTTCGCTTCGTCCAAGGGAGCCGCGATCACCGCCGGCACGGGAACGGCCAGAGGAACCGGCGCCGGCTCGTCCACTCTCGGGGCGACGAACGCCACCGGTGGCTCGGCCGAGAGATGCCTGCCAGTCGTCGCTCCCGGCTTCGAGCCGGCAGGCGCCGGCACGCCTGCTGCCTTGCCTTCGGCAACCTCGTCGATGGGCTTGCGCCTCGGGAGGATCTCGGTGCCGGTGTCGCGCGCACGACCTTCTGCGAGATCGCCGCCGCCTGCGTCTTTCGCGACGATGCGCCGTTGCGCGTCCACGTCGGAAGGTGAGGCTGCGGCCTGCTCGGGCTTCAGGGCCTTCAGCATCCCGGCCATCAGCGACGCCAGGGATGCGTCCACGTCGTCGTACCGACGCTCCAGGAGGCTTCGTGCAGCGCGCTCGTCCTGTGCGACCCCGACACCGTCCACATACATCCGTGCCAGGATATAGGCTGCCGTCGCATCGCCGGCGTCCGCCGCACGACGGAACCAGCCGGCCGCGGCGATCGGATCTGCCTGGATATAGCCGCCTCGCAGATACAACGCACCCATCACGACGGCAGCACTCCTGGGAGAGCTGTCCAGTCTGCTGCTGAGGGTGTTCACCTCGTCGAAGAGCTTGGCTTCATCGGCATGGCCGCTCGGTGACACGAACAGCACCATGGCTGCGAGGACGGTCGCCGCGAATACGCCGCGATGTGATTTCGTCAGCAAGGCCTGGCCCTTCCCAATTCGATGTGAGGTCGCTCAGATCGGATATTGAGCCGTTTTGCCTTCGGGCAAGCCGCGATAAGGCGACCCGTTTTTGCGAAAAAGGGCACATATGAGGGCCAAGAGAGCCCAGTTTTACGGAGACGGCCAACATGTGAGCCGTCTCCGTCAACCATATTGAATGGAAATCCAGGTCATGATGTCATGGGCGAGCCTGCTTTCGGCCAGGAGAATCGGTAAGGACAAGCTCGACCCCGTCGTCCCGTTCCGCAGCCCGTTCGAGATCGACGCCGACCGGATCACATTCACCAGTGCCTTTCGCAGGCTGGCCGACAAGATGCAGGTGCACGGCCCCTCCGGGACCGCATATGTCCGCACCCGCCTGACGCACAGCCTCGAGGTGTCGCGGGTTGGACGCACGCTCGGCGCCCTCGTCGGCAGGGACATCGTGCGCAACCATCTCCAGGGCACCGAGTTCGATGCAGCCGACATCGGCCACATCGTGTCGGCAGCGGCCCTCGCCCACGACATCGGAAACCCGCCGTTCGGCCACACCGGCGAAGACATCATCTCGGACTTCTTCGCCAAGACCGACTTCGGCCAGAAGCTGATCCAGCCGCTTTCTGCGCGTGAGCGGGCCGAGTTCACCACCTTCGAAGGCAATGCCCAGGGCTTCCGCATCGTGGCGACGCTGCAGGGGTGGCGCCCGCAGGGTGGCCTGCAGCTGACCGCGGCTACCCTCGGCGCCTTCACCAAGTACCCCTGGGCCGCGGAGCATCGCACCGCCAAGGGCAAGTACGGCTTCCGCAACACCGAGGCGGCCGCCTTCGCAGCTGTCGCCGAGGCGACCGGCCTGCTTCCGGGCGAGGAGCCGGCACGCTGGTGTCGCCATCCGCTCGCCTTCCTCGTCGAGGCCAGCGACGACCTCTGCTACTCGGTGGTGGATCTGGAGGACGGCGTGAAGATGGGTTGCCTCAGCTTCGCCGAGTACGAGGAGCTGCTGGCTCCGATCGCCAGGCGCGACAAGGCCGAGTACAGCCTGATCGAAACATGCGACCAGAAGCTGGTCTATCTGCGCTCCCAGGCGATCAGCAACCTGGTCGATGCCTGCGCGAGGGCCTTCCTGGACAACCAGGACAGCATCCTCGCCGGGCGTTGCGGGTCCTCCCTGGCCGAACTCACGGACCACCGAGACGACCTGAAGACCATCGCGGCGATCAGCCGAAAGCGGATCTACCACAGCGACGAGCGCAACCGGATGGACTTGGTGGCGGCCAACGCCATCAACCGGCTGCTCGAGAACTGGTGCCACGCGTTCTTCGAGCGCGAGCTCGGCTCGCTCTCGCACCAGTCCAAGCTGGCGCTGCGCCTGTTTCCGAACACCGACCAGGTCCCCGAAGACCGGCTCGGCTGGCTGAACGCCGTGGTGGATCACATCGGGGGGATGACCGACCGGTTCTGCCTCGAGCAGTCGAAGCTGTTCCTCCACTGATGGCCCTCTCCGCGGCCAGGACAGGACTCCCAATGAGCATCGAGACCATCGAGTTCGAATGCAGATCCCGCGTCTGGTACCGCCGAAGCACCGACGAATGGGTCCTCGAGATCGAGGGCGAGATCAACGACACCAATTTCGTGTGCAGGCACACCCAGCCGGCCTCCACACCGCCCGAGGACGTGGCCGGCCTGCCGGCCCTCTACGGCGCCCTGCAGTCGATTCTCGACCGGATGCCTCGCGGGCCCGCTCTCGAGGGCTTCCCCGGCGCGCAGGAGATAGAGGCGGCCCGAAAGCTGATCGGCGAGTAGCCTGCTCCAGGGAGAGCTCCAGTGAAGCGTGCAAGCCCCCGCCCGCTGTTACGTCGTCTCGACGGATCCATCGAGCCGCTCCTGCCGGTCGCCCGGCGAGACTCTGCCGACGAGCTCTGGCGGCTTGAGCTCGACACTCCGCCGACGGCTGGAGAGTGGCTGGCCCGCTGGCGTCGGGGTCCCGCCGGCCGAGCGAGCCGGCCATGTCCGCCACGGCATTGGATTGTCCCCCAAGGACCCTATGCCGGCCTACTGCGCGACCCGCACCGTTTGCCCTGAGGTCAGGGCGACTGAGCAGGCACCGATATTCCCCATCACCCCACCATCGCTGGCGGCCACCCCCATTATCCACACGAAGTGAGAATCATGGACGATCTCGACGAGAGAATGAAGGCGGCCGGCATGATCCCGCTGTCCGAGCTGATCAGCGGTCCGCAGCCGCTCGACTACTTCATGGCCCACACCGCGGTCTGCGATCACGACAGCTTCGAGGCCTGGTTGAAGTCGAAGTACGAGTCCTTAATGCGTATGCGGCTGGCCTACGACCTCGACAAGCGCGAGAAGGACGAAATGTACGAGTGGATCGTCGGACATGCCGCCTCGTTCGGCGAGGTGCTGGTCAACTGGCGCGTCATGAAGCAGCGTATGGCGCAGGATGCCCAGCAGCCCGCCTCCCCGCCGGAAGATACGGTGCCGGCGGCTGGATAGCGGAGACGATCATGACCTATGTTCGCGTGATGGCCGAGTACTGCGCAGATCCGGTCTGGGACATCGACGGCATGATGATGCCCCTGGAGGAATTGCCGGTCGAAGAGGCGCTGAGGGCGGACCTGCGCAACTGGTGCGACTGGTACGACCGCGACTGTCAGGACTTTCTTCCCGACCCGCCACCATTCCCCCATGCTGAGTTCGCCGGCCAGGGGCTGGCGCTCGCCAAGAGGGTCAAGGCAATGCTTCCTGACTGGACTGTCATCTACTGGGATGAGAACGGGTGGCGCTCGGCCTATCTCGAGAAGGACACCGACAACCGTGCTCGCTACGAGTACGAGGTGACCGGCTGACCGTTCAACGACTATCAGGAGACCACGGCATAGGCGACCTCCCCGACAAGCCGAAGACGAGAATCCCGCCACCGGCCAGAGCCAGGCGGAGATCCAGGAGTATCTGCGCAGCGTCAATCCGGGTGACGAGGTCGCCATCCGCAATTCCCAGTGCGGATTGCTGCATTACAGGATCACGGTCGTTACCAGCGCCAGCCCGGGCAAGGGGCGTCTCTACACCCAGCACGCAGCCGCCTATGGCGGCGGCGCCTGGTACATGAAGAGTGGCCGAAACTGCTATTCGCCCAATGGGCAGTCGCAGCTCTTCATCCCCTCAGATGCCATCCGGGATTACATCGCCGCGCACAAGATCCCCATGAGCGATTCTACGCGATCTGGCACCCCCGCTGAGCCACCCCAGGCGCCATGATGTTCAGCGTTCCATCCTGACGCCACGGTCGACGAAAAGCCGCCCCGGGGTCTCAGCTCCCCGGGGCGGTCTTTCAGTGGCCGGCTTCACCGTTTCGTTCTACCGTTCTAGCGCTCTATCGGCGCTTCGCTCCTTGCTCGGCATGGCGATCCGGGCTTCTTTGCAGGCGCTGGATGCCAGGTCCACCCGCACTGCGAACTCGAACAGCCTCTTCTCCTGGCAAGCGCCGGCGACCTGCCTCAGCAGCGGCGCCGTGCGATCGAGCAGCTTGCCGACCTGATCCGGCCGTGGCGCCTGGTCCTTGAAGCTGTCGTCGATCGAGAGTGCTGCTGCGCGGCAAAGCGTGTGAAGGCTGCGATCGCCCCTCGGGTCGAAGATCTCCGCGGCCGACGCAAGAACCGAGCGGGCATTGCGCAACGCGTTGTCCGGGGTCATTTCGGCCGCCCGGTCCAGGCCTCTGTCGACCGAAGCAGGCATGGACAGCGCACGCTGCACCAGTGCGATGGTCAGGTCGTCTCTTGCCCTGGGATTCATGTTCTCGCTGCTCCTGCGAATACCTAGGCTCGTCATCATACATATCGTCCTGGCATTTTTTCACGGCAACCGCCTGCATCGCTGAAATCGCAAAAAACGCGACAATGTATCCGCTATTCGGACGCGGCCTGCCACTCCCATATTCCTTGAGTTGAACGGCGCTGGCCAAGGGATCGAACGGGCGTCCCTGCCCTGCGCCGGCCCGAAAGTAACATTTACCCCGGAGTTTCTCTTGATCACGATTCCTCAAAGCATGGCTAAGGCCGTATCGGCTCTTCCGGACGACGTGTCGCTTCGCGACCTCAAGGATGGCACCGCCGATGCTATCGGCTTCCTTATGTCCAAGGTCAGCGCCGGCGTTCCGCCGCATATGGTCGGATACCTGCAGGCAGAGGCGATCGATGTCCTATGTCGCGAGTACGCCGCCTTCGCTTCCGGCCTTCCCTCGACTTGGAGCGGAACCCGGACAGAGACCGGCCCGGCCACCGCCCGCGGGCGCAAGATCGTACTTGAGTTCATTCACGACGCGTCCCTTCGGGTGATGAACGAGGGCAACGACTACGACCAGACCATCGCTGCGATGATCGGCGTGCTCTGCCAGGCCACGACGCCCGACGACCAGGTGGAGACGCTGAGCTCGGCCATCTTCAAGGCGATGCGCCGCTACCGCCCCGGCGAAGACCAGGCTCAACTGCCGTTCATGGCGGGCAGCCATATCGTGAACTGATCCTGCCGGTACGCCCGGCACGGAAACCTCCTTGATCGCGCCCGAGGCATCACCTTCGGCCGCCACAAACGCGAAGAGGGCCGCATCGCTGCGGCCCCCATCTTCTCCTCGCGGGACCTGCCCGCAGAGCCTGATCTTCAGAAGGTCATGCGCACGCCGGCGATCGCGCCGACCGAGTCCTCGCCCGCCTCGTCCTCGGCGCTGATCACCTCGCCCTTGAGCTCGATCCCAGGGGCGACGGCATACTCGGCACCGAGCGACAGCGCGCTGGCCTCGCCGCTTCCGGCATCGGCGACCGTGTAGGTGGCAGAGAACGCCGCCGGCCCCATGTCATAGCGGGCACCGATGTCGTAGGTCTTCAGCTCGTCGTCCCCCTGCTCGGCGCGAGCGAAGGAGCCGCCGACGGTCAGGCTCTGGAAGCTGACGTTCAGGCCGCCACGCAGCACCGAGTTGTCGATCTCGGAGTCCGCCGTCGCATAGGAGACGTCGGCACCGAACTTCACCGGACCGATGTCGTGCTGGTAGCTGGCGCCGACCGAGACCACGTCGTCGCCGTGAGCCTCCGGGGCAAAGCTGCCGCCGGCCTGGAACCCGGAGAAGGACGGGGACAGATAGGTCACCTTGTTCATCTCCCGATCGTCGAGAACCGTGGCGCGGTCCTCCAGGAGATCGAAGCCGATATACGGCGCGACGTGCGAGAACTTCTGCGACACGCCCTCGTCCTCGCCCATGATCAGGGTGCCGAAGGAGCCGCCGACGGCGACGTTGGCTTCACGCAGGGTCACCGCATCGGACGCGGTGTCGGTCTCGAACTCCACATTGGTGTCGAAGGCCAGGCCGTTGTCCAGGACGGTGCCGCCGCGCAGCCAGATCCGAGCCTCGTTCTCTTGCGAGAATACGCCCTCGTCGTCGCTGTCGGCCTTCGAGTAGGTGAAGGCCGAATCCACCTGGCCACCGACCCTCAGGCTCGGAGCCTCCGCATGGACCGGGCCCGACAGGAGGGCGAATACGGCGAGCGCCGATCCGGCAAACAGAATCTTCTTCATGAGGTGACCTCGAAATCGCTTCGGGAAGTCAAAGGTGTCGTCTGTTTCACCTTTGCTTCGATCGAATAAAGATCGGCATCCCCCTCATTTCAAAGCAATTTCTGGAGTATGCGACGCGAGTGTTGCAAAAACAACACGAGTATAGGTCAATATTTAATCGTGAATACGAGACCTTTTCTTTGAGACTATCTGATGAAACCGATCGCCGTGTCGCCATTACGAGTTGCGGTCAGGTAAATCATGATTTTGACGGATCATACAGATCCCGCGTGAGAACCTTCTGTGCTTCCTCGTCTGCCTCCAGGTACCGCTGGACCTGATCGAGGCTGCGGTGTCCCGCCGCTTTCTGAACGTCGCGCAGGCTCACACGGTCGCGGACGGCACGGCGGGCCGCCCTCACGATGAACGTATAGCGCCCGTCGTGGGCCGAGCCTGGCAGGTTTGCGTCCCGGAAGAGCTTGTAGAACAGATACCCGATCGAGTTCGGTCGCATGTGCCAGTCTTCCGAGGGATCCGCCCGACCTGCCATGGCGCGCTCGGACAGGATCAAGGGATCGCTCTGCCGGCCCCGACGAACGACCCGCATCAGCTCCACTATGGCCTGGAACAGGTCGCCATCGCGGGCGATCTCCATCTCGCGGCTTTCCAGCTTCCGGCCCCGGCCGCGCAACACCCTGAGGATGACGGAGCCTCCGGGACGCTCGAAATCGACGTCCGACCGCTTCAGACGGGCAATCTCCTGAGACTTCAGGCCGGCGTGGAACGCGAGCAGCACAACAACCCGGTTTCGCGCCGGATACCGGGTGCGATCACATTCCCAGAGCAGCGCCTTGATCTCGATGTCGGTGAGAGCGCGGTAGTTCCTGTCCGTCATCCAACGACCCTCCGGGGTGGCACCATCCTTGCCCTCTTGAGGCGGTAGCGATGCAGCCTATCAGGTTAATACACGGCAGCAATCCGTTGAAAGCGAAACGCAATTCTAAACTGAGTGAGAAAACATATTTTATCACTCAGTGGCAGTGAGAAGCGCCCGATTTCTCGAGGATCCGCCGCACCAGGATCGACCGCCGCTCGCTGCCAGCAGCCGGCAGGGCACAAGTCATGCCAAGGCTCACTTCGCTGGTTCGGCTCGCTGTTTACACAGGGAGCCGCCTAGCATTTCAGCCGCGCGAGAATGATATCTCCAGTAAGAAACGTGTCTGGTCGAGGACGTCCGCAATGAAGTCATTCGCAAGCGTAGGGTTGGACGGACTGAGCGTAGCCGAGCTGATCCGCTTCTCAGCCAGCTACTTCCGCGAGTTTCCGAACATGATCCCGCGCAACAGCGAACGCGAAGCGCGGGTCTACGTTCGTAGCGCCGCCACGGTCATCGACCGTCTTTGCCCTGGCGGTGCCGTGCAGATGAACTACGACAAGGCCGCCTCTCTGCTCCGGAACATCTCGCCGGCGCTCGCAGCGGCATCGGACGCCTACGAGCGTCAGGACGACCTCGCCCGCGCCATCATGGGCCGCGCCCTCGCCGACCGCTGCGTGAATCTGACCCAGCGCACGATCAAGGCGCCGCAATACGAGCGTGCGGCGCCGGAAATCACCGCCCGCTGACTACGGGATTGTAATTCCGCCCCAATTAGGGCAATCGCATCGTCGCATCTTCTTGATCAGCCCGGCCTCGTTGGCCAAATCGGCGTCTGGAGGATTTATGCGCCTGTGTGACCGCCTGGTGGAAGTCGCTGCCAACAGCAAGAACGCCGCCCAGTTGAGGGACGAGCTCTACGGGGCACTCGGCAATCTCTGTCCGACTCAGGATATCGACGCGACCTACAATCTGGCAGCAGCGGTCAAGGACACACCAGTCCGCTATATGCTCACCCCTGAGGTGTCGGCCGCGGCTTGGCAGATGGCGGCCTTCTCCTCGCAGTCGGTGATCAAGGGCATCGAGATCATCCGCATGCGCGTGCCGGAGCTCTGGATCGAGTGGCCCGATCGGTCGCGCCGAGAAATCCTCGAGCAGATGAAGGCGCTCCCGCCCGTCGGGCCGTCAGAAGTCATTCCCGAGCGCGTCGGCGTCTACCTTCGCGCTACGGATGACACTGGTCGAAGAGGGATCGCCCGCTGGGCATGGTCAACCAGCGATGTACCGGCTGCCATCTCGGTGCAGACGTCCCTCCTGGAGATGCACTTCGACCTCGATGACCCGAACTACCGCTACGTCGATGACATCGATGATCGCTACACCATCGGGCTATCCGCCAAGGGCGAAGAAGAACATCTGGACCCCCTGCTCGGCTACCAGGCCTACGTCCTGAGCCCGGAGATCGCCGCGGACTTCGCCGCCAGCGGCATCGACCCCCTCTCTCCGCTCGGCGCCGGCATGATCCGCCAGGGAGCCAAGGACCTGGGCGGAGAGGGCTCCCACCTGTTCGCGCTGCTCCTCATGTTGATCGCTCGCAACGCTGTCGACCAGAAACCATCTGACCTCGCCCGCCTGAACGCCAAGCGCGAGAAGCGCGGAAAATCACCCCTCCTCGACCACGTCGAGCTCAGCATGTCGCTCAGCCGGGTCCAGGCTCGACGCATGGCCTCCCAGCAGCTCGGCGGGACAGCAACCGCCAGGCGCTTCCACACCGTAAGTGGCCACATTCGTTTCCGAGGAGACCAAGCCTATTGGTGGCGCCCCTATTCTCGAGGGGACATTCGCCTCGGCGTTGTCAAGCGGACCGTGACGGTCAGGCGGTAACGGCCGTCCACGCGTTTCATGCCCCGCATCCGGGCCGTTGCGAATACCGGCTCCATTCCCGCTTTGCGGCCGAGAAACTCATATTCAAGGCGGCGAACCGTACATAGAAGAGAACCACCATGTTCCCGGCCATCTGTCACCTTGGCGACGTCGAGCATGCCATCACGAACCGCAGCGAATTCGTAGTCGCACGGCGGGACGGATATATAGCCATAGACTATCGATTCACGAAGCCCGACAGCTTCGGCTGCCTTGTCACGGACCAAGGTGGCGATCTCGAGCTCGCACTCCTGCGCCGCGAGTGCCGCGGCATCAAGTTCTGCGCCAAGACCGGCCGTATCATCGCCCGGCCCTACGCCAAGTCCTTCAACTACCGTCAGAAGCGCGAAACCGAGTTTGATGCCATCGACTGGAGCCGACCCTTCGTTGTTCTGGAGAAGCTCGACGGCTCGATGGTCCACCCCACGCCGATCGGCGGCGATCTGATCTTCACGACCGCCATGCAGGACGACGGGATCGCCGCGGCCGCCGGCGACTTCGCCCATGCAAGCCGCAATGCCAACTACGTCGACTTCTGCCGCGAGGTCGTGGCTCAAGGTGCCACGCCGATATTCGAGTTCCGTTCACCGCGCTATCCGCGCGTCATCCCCTGCGCAGAGGAGAGCCTCGTACTCACCGGCATGCGCAAACTGGTCTCCGGCTCCATCGTGGACTACGACGACATGCGACAGCATGCCGGCCCCTGGGGCATCCCGGTGGTCAAGGCATGGACCGGCCCCGGCACAAGGGACATCGAGGACATCGTCGCCTACGTGGCTGAGCGTCACGGAATCGAAGGCTGTGTGCTCAGATTCGACGACGGCACCATGCTCAAGATCAAGTCGAACCTCTACAATCGCCTGCACTGGGCTCTCGATGGGTTGCGCTTCGAGAAGAACGCTGTCCGCATCGTGCTGGAGCAGCGGGACGACGACCTTCTTCCTGCCCTTCCCGCCGCCGTCTCCCAACGCCTGGCCGAATTCGCCGGCCAGATAAGGCAGGGCCTTCAGGACCGGGCGTGGGAGATCGAGAAGTACACCATCCAGAAGCGGTGCCAGATCGGAGGCGACCGGAAAGAGTTCGCGCGGCTCGTCGGCAACGATCTACCAACAATCGCGCATCCGGTTGCCTTTGCCGTGTGGAAGGGAGCATGCGCCCTGAACGAGTTGGAGGCGCTCGTCCTACGCCACACCGGGTCCGATGCCGATCTCGAAAAGGTGCGCCCGCTGTGGGGACATGCCCGCTGGCGCGTGGCCTGAGGCCCGTCGCGAGTTAAATGGCCTCATCCCACCTGCGCCGCTTTCGACGACCTGCTGCACCCTTTCAATCCGTTCATCCGCTGTGTCCATGGAACCTCTCATTCCGGCCGCCGGCAGCTCACCAAGCATCTTTCGGGTCCTGCCGCGCTTCGCGCTAGCTGCAGCGAGTGTCATGACGGGCCTGACTTATCTGGCCGGCGCCGACTGGATGCCCGTCTTGGAGAACCTGGCGCACTTTCGCCCCCACCTCGCGGTCTCAGCCCTGCTCATCGTCTTCATCGAGATCGCTCTTTGGCGGACATCCGCGGTATCCCTAGTACTCGGAAGCCTCGTTCTTGTGGCCGGCTTCACTCCGGCCCTGCTGCCGGCCAGAGCCACACCAGTAGTACGGGCCGATGGGCACGAGATCTCTGTGCTCGCACTCAATGTGCGCTTCTCGAACCCCGTTCATGCCGCCGTGATCGACCACATCGCTCGCAGCCAACCGGACGTGGTCGTGCTCTCCGAAGTCACATCCGACTGGGCAGCAGCCATTGAGCGATTGCCATATCCCCACCGGTTCATCCACCCCGCCCAGGACGGCACGGGCCTGGCCATCCTGGCCAAGCATCCGATCCTGACGCGGGAGGTCCTCCACCCCGGCGGGTTTCTCAGCCCTGCTCTGGTGGCCGCGATCTCCTTGCCAGGGAAGGTAACCGTGGTTGCCCTGCATCCCCGATCTCCCACCTCCCCGGAATGGATCCTCGAGCGTGATGGCTACCTTCGTGCCCTTGGCGAAGACCTCGCGGTCCGATCCGGCCATCTCATTGTCGCCGGCGACTTCAACACCACGCCATGGTCCTACGCATTCGATCTGCTCGCGGCACCCCCCGGACTCAATCGAAGCTCCCTGATCCCGCTCGGCACATGGCCAGCGCCATACCACCGCCTCGGCGTACCCATCGACCACATTCTCACCAGCAACGGCCTCGGCTTCCTTCAATACGACGTCGGGCCCGACCTCGGATCCGACCACGTGCCGGTTACGGCCGTCATCAGGGTCCCCAACCAATGAAACGCCTCCCCGACTCCCGCATCCGAGAGCTTCACGGCGACCCCGACCGGTTGGTTCGGATCTACACCCACCAGCATCCCGACGCCTTCGCCCGGGCGCCTGAGCGTGGTTACCTCACAGGTGATGCCGCTTTCGCATTCGACGAGAATCCCGAGTTCGAGCCCGCTTATTTCTGGATGGTCGACCGGATGCGCGAACGCATACCCGGGTTCTCAGGCGACCTTCCGGTCTGGGCCTGGGTGAAGCGGCCGAGCGGCAAGCCGCTGGATCATGACCGCGGGCCCACGCTGCGCATAACCGCACTGGTGCCGCGCCGGCGGATGGTGCTGAGCGACTTCGACGATTGGCATTCTCCGCTGGCCGGATGGCAGCTCAGCCTGACGGAAGCTCATCACGTCGAAGACGAGTCCATCGGGATCTGGAACAATCCTTCCCTCGCCCATCACCGCCAGGATTGGCTGCACGTCTTCGACTTGCGCCCAAAAACCGACAAGGAGATTGCGTGGCGCGGCGCCGGCCGGATCGTTCAGGCCTGCGTCGATCGCGTATTCATCCACGAAATCACCCAAACACGCCGAATGCGCCTCCGTCCGCCAAAGTTCCGGCCGTAATATTACCACGAATACTATCTTGTCTACGACGTCCTGGGAACAAGATAGGACCATGAAGGGTGCCTAGTGAGGGCCCTTTGGTTCAACTCTTGTCGCTCAAACGGAGGATGAGATCATGCGTCGCTTCCTGGCACCTGTTCTTTTCGACCTTTCCCGCCTCGATACACTGCTCTCGGCCGCCGAATTCGGCCGGCGCGGTTCAGCCTGTTGCCAGAGACACGAAGTCGTGCATCAAGACACCGACAATGCCACCATGGTCGTCGCCGTTCCAGGCTTCTCGATCGCCGACCTGAAGCTCGAGGTCGAGGGTCGTACTCTGACGATCGCCGGCCGGCGCGACACCGACGCCTCCGACAGCTCCAGCATCCCCATTGGCCACGCCGACAGCTTGCTGCGGCCATCTCCCTTCTCGCTCCGGTTCGTGCTGGCCGAACACATCGAAATCCGGTCCGCGACCGTCGAGAACGGCCTCCTCAAGGTGGCCCTCCAGCGCCTGGTTCCGGAGGCGGAGAAGCCGCGGGCTATCGAGCTGCGTGCGGCCTGACAAGGCCGCGCTCGACTCCACCCGCGATAACCGGGCGCCGTCTTAGCGGCGGCGCCCCTCGATCGTCACTCGCTCGGTGTGCCCGGGAAGATGATCACCTCATCAGGATGGATGTAATTCAGGACCGCGCGAGCGCGCTCCTCCAGCAGGTCCGGATCCAGGGATCTCGCACGCAGCAGGTTCACGTCAGTTTCGATCCGAAGGCGCTCGGAACGCGCGGCCGCAAGTTCGGTCTCGGCCGTCCTGATATCCCTGCGCAGGCTTGCGATCGCTGCCATGCCGCGCTCACCCTGCACGGCATGGAACAGGAAGTATCCGACAAGAAGCATGGCGATCGCCGGGCCCACCATCTGTCGCACCCGCGCCGGCGGGCGCCGGCGAAGCAACTTCATCAGCTTCATCGCGCAGCTTTCTCAACCTTGTACGAGACCATCTTGCCCAGAAAGTTCGCCAGCCCAAGCATCAGGCCGCGCGTGTAGGGATTGGCGATGCCCTCACAAACCTCCACGAGCGCGCATCGCTGCTCGTCGGCCAACGGCAGCAGGACCTGGCCGAACGGCATCTCCAGGGCGTTCCCAGAGGGATTGTAGAAGCCGGCCGGGCTGTCATCGCCCATCGACAACACCGGCGCATTGATGTGAGGCTGCCTGTCGCCGGCCATCAGATCCTCGAAATACGGGTCGGCGTCGCAAAGCATATTCACGACCTGCATGACATTGATCCTCGAGGCATTGCGATAGCCGCGGTCGCCGTCCCGCTCGACGACAAAGTGCTTCTCGTCGATCTCGTCCTCCGAGATCAGGTCGGTGCTGATGCCGAACTCCTCCAGAGCCTCCATGGCGCCCGGATGATTGGCGACCACCCGAACCCAGATCTCGCCCGGGATCGCTACCGGCTCGTCGTTCCCGATTTCCGGACGCAAGTAGATCGGCTCTCCGAAGAACAGGCCACACCGGATTTCGTATTCATGCTCCATCCCTGTGAAATCACCGACATCACCGAGGAAGAACTGCAGCCGGTTGAATGTCCAGATGCTGTCCAGATGCAGGATCCAGGTGTGCTTGTTCAAGGAGTCTCTCCGACCGATGCAGCGATGAGGCCACCCTTGAATATTCACTCGCAGCTCCGGAAAAACAATCGCGGGAACCGGCGATTTACGCGGCCCGCGGCCGTGTAACCACTTTTCTGCTCCTTCGATCCGAATTCGCCGCCTCATGATTACCGCTCTCGCGGAAAGGTTCCAAATACCCCTGAGCGAGGGGCGGACAGCCACCTCCGACAACATCATCTCCGCAGGAGCAGTACCATGTCCGAGACCAACGTTGGTGGCATCGCCGCCGATCAGCTTCGCCAGCTCGTCGAACGCATCGAGCGCCTCGAAGAGGAGAAGGCGGCCCTCGCTGCCGACATCCGCGACGTCATGACCGAGGCCGGCGCCGCCGGCTTCGAGAAGAAGGCCATCCGCGAGATCCTCAAGCTGCGCAAGCTGGCGGCCCACGAGCGCTCCGAGCGCGAGGAGATCATCGATCTCTACAAGGCCGCCCTCGGCATGCTCGACTGACGGGAGCCGGGCGGGCTTCGGTAGTACCCAGGTCCGCCCGATCCGACAGGCACATCATGCTCATCGCACTGATCAAAAGCCGCAGGTCCATCCGTAAGGCCATCCGCTTCGCCCGCTACGCCAATCGCCTCGCCATTGCCTACGATCACCAGGCAGAACTCTGCGTCTGCGCCTCTCCCCTGGGAGACTTTCGATCCCGCCTGGAGGGCCTCGCAAGGAAGGAGCGTGAGCATCGCGACGAAATGCTCGCTGCGGCTCGAACCGTCTCCAACTCGACGCGGCTCGTAGCGAAATATCTCAAGCAGAAGACGATCGACGCCGTCGGCAGCATCCTCCCGCTCGCCCTGATCATCTTCCTCTAGCCGGCCGTCCGAAGGCCCAGATCACTTGACCCCTCGCCAAATACGACGGGCGCGCTTTTTTCGCCACACGTCGACGTTCGCATTTGAATACGCACTGATGCCGGCGACGCACCGGGCCTCCACCCAAGTGAAGATCAAAACAGTCACGTTTTACGTACATCGTCCCTTGATTACACGCACCCAGGCCCCATATCGATAGCATCGCAGGGGTCGTCGACCATCAGGTCCGACCCGCTCGATGCGACACAAACGGAGAAACATGATGTTCTACTAGCTCTTGCGAACGGTCTCAGGCCGCACGGCAATTGCCGCAAAACATCGAATACCTGCCTACGCCCACCATCCAGCCGCAGCGCGTTGATTTACGCGGCCCCAAGTCCCTCTCCGGCTCAGCGCCCGTCGTCCGCGAGGACGGCCTCTACTCCTACGCTATCATGCGTACGGACATCGTCATGCCGCCGGGCAAGCTTGCCGCCCAGGCAGCACACGTCTGCGCTCAGAGCCTGATCGAGTTCCTCACACGTCATCCGGACAGGACCCCCGAGTTCCAGCAGCTCGGGAAAAGCGGCTCGCGCATCGTCCTCGGCACCAAGCGATTGAGCCACCTGCTCCAGGCCGCCGATGCGGCCAGAGCGGCCGGGCTCCCCTGCGCTCTGTTCGAGGACAGCGGGCACATCCTGCTTCCGGACTTCACCGGCGACCCGGTCATCACCGGGCTCGGCATCGGCCCCGCGCCGCGGGAGGCCATGCGCGAGATCACCAAGCGATTCCGGTGTCTGTGAGGCAAGCCATGGCAAGTATCCCCCACTCCCCGACGCTCGATAGCGTCATCGAAGACATGCGCGCCTGCGAGCAGACCCGGGGCCTGAGCGTCCTGGAGCACGGCGAGCTGGTGCGCGCCCGCTACGTCGAGCTCGTAACGGCACTTCGTGCCGGCCGCCAACCTGCAGGCGACTGGCGACTTCCCGACTGGATCGGTCACCCCGATCTGATCGCATGCCAACTCCCCGATCATCTGGTCCGCGACTACCAGATCTTCCACGACTGCGGAAAGCCCTACTGTCTCCAGATCGACCAGGACGGCCGGCGGCACTTCCCGGACCACGCCCGGGTGTCCGAGAGCCTGTGGATCGCCCTCGGCGGCGATCGCCAGGTGGCCACGCTCATCGGCATGGACATGGACGCCCATCTGCTGAAGGGCGACCAGGTCGCCGAGTTCGCCGAGCGACCGGAGGCGGCCACCTTGCTGCTGACGGCGCTCGCCGAGATCCATGCGAATTCCGCCATGTTCGGCGGCACCGGCAGCACCTCGTTCAAGATCAAGTGGAAGCACCTCGACCGGCGCGGAAAGCAGGTCCTCGCGCAGCGAGCTGCGCTCGCCCGAGCGGAGAACTGAGGCATGCACATCTACGACGACGACATCGAGCGCCGCTCTCCGGCCCACAAGAAGGTCCTGGCGGGCCTGCTGACCTGGGCCTTCGAGCGGCTCGCGAACGCCTCGTGTCGCGACGACATCACCGAGATCTCCGCCAACCCCGCCGGCATCGAGGTGGAGCTTTCCTGGGACGACTACTGTCGCAACTGCTTCATGGGTCGGGTGCGGGAACGCTTGCGCATCCCATGGGACGTTTTCCTATCCGACATCGATATCGAGAGCTGGGTCCGAGCCGAGCGCCGACGGATCAGCGACGAGAAGGCCGCTCGCCTGCGCGAGAAGGCCAGGGAGGAGGAGAGGCAACAGGCCCGCCTTCAAGAGGCTGCCGAGCGCAGCGAATTCGCTCGTCTGAAAGCCAAGTTCGAGGACGGCTCCTGAGGCCGCGAACCATGACCGCCTGCACCACCAGCGAGATACCCACGCCGGCAATGCCCGGACTCAACGACAGCAAGGAGACCACCGCCATGATCAAGTCGCCCGCATTCCCCTTCACCGATCGCGCCACCTACCTCGCCTGGCGACGCGCCTGGAAGGCTCAGTACAAGGATCTCTCCAGCCGGATTCGCGAGACCAAGCTGGATATCAAGAACCGAATGCGGTCGGGCAATGGGCCCTGGATCATCCAGCCCGCACTCGCTCGCCTTCAGTTCGAGGCGCGAGTGATGATGCAGGAGATCGAGGAAGCCAAGCTGGAGGCAGCTCGGCAATACGCAGCTGAGCGGCAAGTAGTGCTTGCGGTCTCCGCCTGACGCCGAGCACGCGGAGCGGCTCAACCGGCCGTTCCGCACCTCAGTCTGCGGTCAATGGACGAAGTTGCCACCGGAAAGGAGTTTCAGCGCGCCACTGCCTCCATCTGCCGAACGTCGAAGATCGCCCCGAAGGCCATCTGCCCGAGCAGCAGAGTTCCCTCTGTCCTGAGGATCTGAGCTTCCTCGGGGCTGAAGGGGCCGATCTCGCCGAGGTCCTTCAGAAATACACCGAACACCAGCCAGGAAAGCTCCCCCTCAGCGCGCAACCTGGCCTTCAGCGGCCTGGGCGGCGGCGGAAGATGAAAAGGGAGCCGCTCGACCAGAACAATTACGTCGCATTCCGTGGGTTTGCTCGCGTCATTCTGGACCAACCCAGCCAATTCGAACCGTCTTCCTTCACCGCAAACCATCACCGGAACCTTTTTTGCGTAAATCTAGCTTTCACCGCTTTGAATTTATATCTCATCTACGGAACGGACAACGTTGCTGCCAACCTGGGATGACCATGAACCGAAACAGTGAGCGCCTTCTGGACGAATTTGCGGCCGGTGGACTCGCAATCAAGGTGACCCTGGCCAAATACGCGAGCGCCGCGACGCGTGGTGCCGCATTGGTCGCGACCCTGGCGACCATCGCGGCCTGCTCTCCCGAGCCGTCCAAGAGCATCGACGTGACTGTAGTCGCCCCAGATCAGCCCGCCCATGAGTACGTGTACTCCAACGAAGGTCTGCGGGCGATCACAGGCGTTCCGGTGACGCTCGTGCAAGATCCGGCATCTACGCAGACCGACGTTGCCGGTCACCTGGACAAGATCCTGAGCTCGATGGGTATGCGTTCGACTGCCAAAACTGAGATGGCGATCTCCCTGCTTCCGTCTATGCAGGCTGAGACATCCATGTCCTTCCACAACGAGGACAAACCTGAGGTTGGATGCGTTATCAGCGTTGACGCGGTCAAGGATGTCAAACGAGACATCTCGACGCGCCTGATCGGACAAGACACCGGCGATGCGTTCGAACACGTTCCCGGCACAGAAAGGCAGTGGAGAACAATCCTCACGCTGCATGAGGCTCAGCATTGCACACAGGGCGCCGGCGTCTGGAGCGCTTTTAACAACGACGAAGTGAACGATCTCAAGAACGAGATCGACGCCGATCAAAAAGCCATCAAAGGGTACAGATTGCTTGTCCGTGACGACCCACACTTCGATGTGCCGACCTCCATGATCAAGATGCGAAACATCGGCGCCATGAACGAAGCCCTGTTGTACGCTCGCGGGTTTAATACGTCACTCGACCGAGCGACCGCGTCTTTCCTTTCTTCGGACGGCGCTGCTCAGGTCAGTCACTCCGCGTCCGATGCAACTGCGAGCCATCGTTCGCTGGCCGAGCACGTATACGACCGCGCCAAGGATCAAACTCAATTCGGCAGCACGCCGCACGAGACGGCGGCGGCCTTGATCGGCGCCACTCGGGAGGTCCTGAAAGATCGGGCCATCTCCCTGTCTCCGCTCGAAGCCAAGATTGCGAAGGACTACATCCAGGCATGGGAGTATTTCTCCCCGAAACTCGTGGCGTCGCAGCTCGCACAGGGTAATCTCGCCGCCAGAACACAACGGTCCGCACTCGAGCGCTGATCCTTCGTGCTCTCGGTGCCGGCCTAACCGCCGGCACCGACATTCTACTAGATCTGAACCCATATCGTCCGCAGGACAGACCTCGACCGTCCCACCCTCTTTCGGAAGGTCGGTCCGGAGATCGGCCCAGTCCTGCAACCAATTTTTCTTGATCCAAGCGCCATGCTACACGAATTCGACAGCACCATCCTCGGTGGCCTGCCCGTGACCGTTATCGCCCGCGTCGAGCGCGGAACACGTGGATGGAGTTCAGCGCGATCGATACCGCCCGACCCGTCGGAGGCCGAGGTCGTAGAGATCTGTTGGATGCCACGTCGCCGCTCCCGGCGGACTCTTCGTCCCGTATCGAAGGCGGTCTTCGAACGTATCCCCGATTCCGACTTCGATCGCCTCGAGGGCGAGGCACTGGGGCAGGTGTACGGTGTCTGACGACGCTCCAGGAGAAAAGCACAGGAAAGCGTTTTCTTTTCCAAGAATAGACGAATATCGATCATGAATTCGTCTCTTCCGTGATCAATGGATTTCTTGATAGATGAATTTTGCAACCGCCGTTCTTGACGTAGACAACGTCCTCTTGAACTGGTCCGGGCGCTTCCATGAATTCATGGCATCCCTTGGACACCAGCCGCGCTGCCTCCCGCATGAGGAAAGCGACTTCCTCCTATCCCGCAGTTTTCCCTACCTGACCGAGACCGAGCGCAAAATCTGCATCGAGCGGTTTTCGGTGAGTGGGCACTACGCCGAGCTCCCTTATATGCCGGGCGCGCTGGACAGCGTAGCCGAGCTCCGCCGTCACTACGGGAACCAGATCCGCCTGGTATCCGTGACTGCGGCCGGAACCGCGCCGCAAACGATCGCCATGCGCCAGCGGCACGTCGAGCCCTTCGGCCTGGACGACCTCATCATTGTCGGCATCGGTGACCGAAAGGACGCGATCCTGCGCGACCTCGGTGCAACCGTGTTGCTGGATGATCACGGCAAGAACGTCCTCCAGGCCGTCGCAGTCGGTATTCCCGCCGTCCTATTCGACTGGCCCTACAACCGGCACATCGCCGACTGTCCACGGGCGACGAATTGGATCGAGGCCGTAGCTGCCCTGCGCACGGTTGTGGACCGCCACTTAGCACGTCTGCAGTGAACTCTCTGCCAGCGCCGGCAGAGGCTCAATTACGCATAACCGCCTGCGTCTTTTCGCCAAAGGCCGTCGCGCTTGGCGTCGCTACGGCACCATATACGGTACTTGACGCATGCATCGGGGAATAATTTCGATGACGAACTACCCGCTATACGTCGGGATCTGCGGAGCTCCGGAATCCGGCAAATCCACAGTCCAAACAATCCTCCAGCGCCGTTACGGAATTCTTCCATTCGACGACTTCGCCCACGTGCGCCGTGCCGTCTGCAACATCTACGGACTGACCGACTGGCATGTCGAGACCCAGGAGGGCAAGCGCACCATCGTCAACATCTCCGGGCAGGATTGGACAGTCCGCCAGATCCTCGGCGAGTTCGCCGGCCGCCTGGAGGCCATGCACGGCCAGAACTTCGTCGCCGAGACCGCGCTGATCAACGCTCGCCTGGCGCACGGCGACGGCACCGGCACGCATCCGCCTCTGTCCTTCGGCTCGGTACGGCTCGACCAGGGTAGCGTTTACAAGCGCGAGGGCGGCATCGTTCTGGAGATCACCCGCCCGGGCTGCGGACCCCGCAGTCGCTACGACGAGTACAGCCGGGACTGGATCGACATCACCATCGAGAACCAGAAGTCCGAGGGTCCAGGGTCTCTTACGTTGCTCGAAGCCCGGATCGCGGCCGCTCTGGACTCGATCTTCCCTGTTGTCGGCAACCTCGCGGCCTGAGCAGGGACGCAGCCGACACATGATCCCATCAGCTCCGGCATACCGCCGGGCAGTCCTGCTGTCCGGCCTCTTGATCCTCGCCAGCTGCGCGGAGACCGAACTGGCCATCGACGTGGCCAAGCGCGTCGCCGATACCGTGCCACGGCCGCACCAGACCGCCGGCGTCGAACCGAACGCTTCCCGGGAGAAGATCGTGCAGACCGCCTCACCGGGTGGGCCCGAGGCAGATACGCAGCGCTCTCGGCGCTTCAGCGACGGGCGGTGGCTTCTGTCTCGCACCACCGATACCTATGACGAGGTCGGTACCGCGTCATGGTACGGGCCAGGCTTCGCCGGGAGGACGACAGCGAATGGCGAGCGGTTCAATCCGATGGCCCTCACCGCCGCGCACCGCACTCTGCCGATCCCGAGCGTCGTCAAGGTCACCAATCTGGACAACGGCCGCGGCGTGACCGTCCGCATCAACGACCGCGGCCCCTTCTCCGACGATCGCATAATCGACCTTTCCCAGCGCGCCGCAGAGGTTTTGGGGATGGTCGAATCCGGCACGGCGAGGGTCCGCGTGCAGGTCCTCGAGGACGAAAGCATGCGGCTAGCCCAATTATTCCAGGCCATGGCGCCCATATCGGGACATCGCACCACCGTCGGCCCTGATCAGAGCACCATCGCCCCTGGGGCGTTCCCCGTCGAGCCCCGGGTTGACGGCGACGCTGACGGCGCCTTCATCCAGGCAGGAGCCTTCCGCAGCATCGACAATGCCCGGCGCGTCCAGGCCGAGCTGGCCGATCTGGGGGAGGCCCGGATCTCGACCGTTCTGTCCGGGGGACGCGATCTCCATCGCGTTCGCGTCGGCCCCGTCGAGCGCGAAAATGTGGACGGGACGCTCAAGCACGTCATCGAAGCTGGTCACCAGGATGCGCACGTCGTCGATGGGACGTGATCGCCGTCCTCGAAGGCGCGCGCTGCTGCCTCTTGCTTTGGCATGAATACGAGTTCATCGTGTCGCCAATACGCCACGTCGGTCCAGCGGCCGGCACCATCGGGGCTTGAGACCGCCTGGGACCCCCGCCTCGGGCGCGGCTCTTGCCGGTTCGACACCGGCAGCCCCGACCTTTTCCTTGCCCATCGAATAAAAATCGCAGCGGGCGTTGCGCCCGCTATTTGATTTTCGCACCACACGATCTCACAGAACTCATTGGCGATACGGTCACCCGCGGATTTCGCCGGGTGACCGTATCGCACCCCAAGACCGATTAGCCGCAGTTGCGGCGCCATACTTGATGCCAGGGGGATATTCATGGCCTTCGATCGCACTCAGAAATACGTGCTCGAGAATTACGACGGCGGCGAGCATGCCCACATCGAATCGAAGAGGGAGCTGCAGGAATGCGGCGATGGGCTCCTTCGGTTCCTGATGGCCGAACTCTCCCATCGCGAAGACTGCGATACTCAGGAAGACGCGGTCCGACGGATTGATGCCGCCATCCGCCAGCTCGAGGACCTTCGCGACCGCTTCATGGACTTCGATGACCAGAGCGAAGAGGACGAGGCCGACATCGAGATGGCGGGCTGAGCGCTCCCACAGCTCCGAACCGATCCCAGCCACCATTACATCGCCGATCGACAGGCTGCGCCATCGGCGCACCACGCGACGGGCAGGCGAACCTCATAGACAAGGACCTATAGCCGATGGCGATCACCGCGGCAGCTCTCGATGGCGCCGACAACATCACCCATCTCGCTCCCTACAAGAAACGCGGCGACTTCCGGATCTTCGAGGCCGAGAATTCGGTGACCCCGAAGGTCGAGATCTCGAACATTGAGATCACCAACTATCTGTTCCAGATCGATCAAGCCGGCCAGGACGACTTCTGGGACGCCCATACCAATCCGATCCTCCCGCGCGTTGTCCCGCTGTCGCGCCTCGCCGGCATGCGCACTGCAATCGAGGCGGTCGCCAGGGACAGTGTCAATCGCACGCTGTCGGCGAACGACGGGGATGACGAAGAGTGCCCCAGCGAAGCCGAACCTCCGTCGGTCGTCACCTTCTGCACGGCAGTCAGCGAGGCCTTCATCGCGCTCGATCAGCGCGTCCAGATCGCCCGTGAGCGCGGCATCATCCCCTACGACATGATCGCCATGGTGCTCAGGCCGGGCGACGAGGTGGCCATCAAGGTCGGAGACGACCTGATCGGCAGCCGCGTGCTGCGCGCCGAGATGATCGAGAGCCTGTTCGGCGAATACATCGACATTCGCTACAGCGTCATCGCCTTCAACGGCAAGGGCTTCGTCTCGCTCGAACGGTCGTGCCACGTCTGGCCGTATGATGGCGCGCGCTCCTTCGACGAGTTGCCGATCAGGCTCCTGGACAAGGCCACCAAGGGCATCCTGACCCAGAGGGGTCAGGCCTACGTCGAGCTTGTCAGTACGCCGCACTACGTCCAGTACACCGGCTCGATCGTACGCCAGTCCTACTGGGCCAATTCAAGCTACCGCGCCGACGGCAGAGCGATGATCGACGTCATGACGCTCCAGCGAATCGACCCGAATTACTATAGCGACCTTCGCCTGCAGTCCCATCAAGACGCCGTAGCATCGGTCAGCCGAGACCGGCTCTTCATGTGCGACGCAGTCGTTTACGGGTTCAGCCTCGCCGCGAAGAAGTGGGGGAATTTCCGGATCGAGGCCATCTCTCCCATCCAGTTTCGCAAGGACGCCCTCGAGAAGCTCGTGCTCGACGACCGCCGCAAGGCGATGGTCACCGCACTCGTGCGGCACTCCAAGGGCTCCTTCGCCGACATCGTCGACGGCAAAGGCGGCGGCTGCATCTTCCTGCTGCACGGCAAGCCGGGCGTGGGAAAGACCTTGACCGCGGAAGCTGTCGCCGAATACCTGGAGAAGCCGCTCTACTCGGTCTCCGTGGGCGAACTCGGCACCGATCCCGCCTCACTCGAGGCGTCCCTCCGCGAGATCCTCGACGTCGCGACGTCCTGGGATGCCGTCGTCCTGCTGGACGAAGCCGACATCTTTCTGGAGGCTCGGAACGAGCGCGACATCGTCCGCAATGCCATGGTCGGCGTATTCCTGCGGCTCCTCGAGTACCATCAGGGTGTTCTGTTCCTGACCACGAACCGGGTCCGGAATTTCGACCCGGCCTTCCACAGCCGGATCTCGGTCGCCCTGTCCTACGACGATCTCGAGGGCCAGGCCCGCGAGACGGTCTGGCGCAACCTGCTGAAGGCCGCTGGCATCACATCCATCGAGGATGCCGGGATCAAGGATCTCGCCTCCCGCCAGATCAACGGCCGGCAGATCAAGAACGCCATCCGCATCGGCCATACGCTCGCCAAGGAAGACAACGGTGGCGTTGTCACCATGCGGCACATTCTGGAGCCGATCGAGCTCGCCAACGAATTCATGGCGACGCTGCGGACCTGACATATCGGGGAGCCGATCCAGGCTCCCCGTAAATACCGGCCGAATACCGCATTTCGGCGGCGACCACACCACGTCCGTCGCTTGGCCCAACTTCGATCAGCCCGAAGGTGGCCAGCCGGCACATCGCGCCGGCTCTCCTCGGGCTGACCCTGCACCCGACCATGAATCACAAACCCAGAGGTCTTGATGAACGCCGAGAGTCTGCTGTCGGCCCGGTCCACCCTCGGCCTTGTCGAAGCCGCCCGCATCATCGTGGACGAGACCGACTTCGTAACCATCGACGACGATCGTCTGGCGGCTCTCTTGCCGGCGGTCGCCGACGCACAGCCGATCTCCTGGACCTGGTACCTTCCGTCGCCGGACGTCGGCGCCGACGAGGCCGCCTTTCACTTCGCCTTCAACGCCGGCCTGAATGGCGGCTACTTCGCCCTGGGTCCGGACCACGGCATTCATCAATGGGCGATCGACGGCTCGGGGTCGCGCGCCCTGGAGAATTGGATCGCGGCCCTCCGTCGCGACGAGATGCTGCCGCTGATCCACCTCGACACGATCGAGGTCCTGCGCCGGCTTCCGGCCCGCCTGAACGAGATCCCGCACGCGCAGGCCAGGCTCGACATCTGCGCCGACTTCGCCGGCACAGCTCGACGGCACCATCTCTCGGCGCTCGTATCCTCCTGCCGAACAGATGGCGGCTACGCCTTCAGCCTGAAGACCGTCGATGAGCTGGCACGGATCTACCCCGCAGCGTTCGGCGCCGACCCGTTCCGCAAGAAGGCCTGTCTCGCCATCATCATGCTGGCAGGCTACCTGCACTCCGCCGGGCATGTCGTTGCCTGCGACGTCCCGATCCCTTCGGACTATCAGATCCCGCGGATCCTGCTCTACGTCGGCGCACTGAAGCCATCCGGGCGTCTCGTCGAGCTCCTGACGAGCGACAGGCTCCTGAGCGTCACCTCATGGCCGGTCATGGCCCTACGGGCTGCCGCCCTCGTGGCGGCCCACGATCTCGCGACCATGGCCGGCAAGCCCGACGGTGTGATCGACGGCGCGCTCTTCACCACCTTCCGCAAGGATCCCGACTTCAGAGCGAACGCCCTACCGCCGATGCGCTGCGACAGCCTGTGGTTTTGATCTGGGACCCGCTTTCCGGAGATTCAGCATGCTCGAAACCAATCGCCTCCCAGGTGAGGTCGCGGCGCAACGCCCGTCGCTGCTTGCCGCTCTCCTGATCGCCGTCCTCGCCGTCGGCGGCCCCTCTCACGCGCTGGCCGACAGCATTCGGGCCGAGCGAGAACGCCTCGCGATCGACATGAAGGCTGGACGCAACGTGCAGATCTTCTGCGACCTGGGCGGTCGTCACCCGGTGTCTGACCAGAGCTACGCGCCGCTTCCCGCGGCCCAGGCCGACACCACTGCCGATCGTCCGATGGCCTACCTTTCGGCCCAGGTCAACGTCGACGAACTCCAGATTCTCACCCCCGAGGGTCTCCATGTCTGGCTCCGCGCGGCCTGTCGCCTGATCCACGCCGACCAAGACTGACGGATCTGCGCAGCGCCTGGCCGGACATCGCAGATGCATGCCGGGCGATCATTTGCCTTGCACCCCACACACCACCCAAACGCGCATCCTCACTTCAGGACGAGACCATGACCGCGATTCCCAAAGCCACCATCCGTGACCTTGCCGATCGCATGCGCGACGACGGTCCCGCGATCAGCCCGTTCGTGATGTCCGAAGTCTACAAGACCTTCCTCGGCAGGTCTCTGGAGGCGATGATCCCTGTCACACTGCGCCTGATAGAAGCCATCAGGTCGGGCGATGTCCGGGCGGTGAACGGGATCCGTATCGATGCTCCGGACATGGGCCTCTACCACCACGGGCTGACCATCGAGACCGGGGCCGGCAACTTCCTCGTCTCGATCGAGATGAACAACAAGCCCGATCCGAAGCTCGACGCCATCCTCGAGAAGGTCATCGGCATCCGCTCGGGGCCGCGCCAAGAACGCAAACCCGAGCCGTCGGAGATCAAGGTCGTCAGGTTCTATACCCCGGTGCCTCCCCACCAGGACCTTCCTGAGGACGCCCTTGGATGCGTCCGGGCCGTCACCGAAAGGGGCCGCCACGCCGACAGCTATCGTCCGACCCTGGAACAGGCGATCGCCGCGGTCCTCAAGGAGACGTATATCTCGACCTCGTGCGCCGGCACGACCTGCAGCTACGAGTCGGCTCGTGAGGACAGGGGATGGAGCGAAGGGCTGCGCGACGTCCGCAATATCGACTTCTGGATCCACTTCTTTCCTGCAGTCCGCGCGGCCCTCCAGGCCTACGACCTCCTCGACCCACACCAAGCCGACGCCACCGCGTTCGAGGCGAGGAAATACCAGTCGATGGACAGGATCCCGCAGTATGCGGCCGCCCAGGCGCTGGGCGATCATCTCGCTCGCGCCGACCGGTTTCTTCCTGGCATCGAGACCGTCCGAGGCATGCGCGAGCTCGAATCCGCGGTGATCGAGAACAATTTCTCCCAAGCCGTCCGGGACATTCCGGCCATCCATGCAGCATGCCTGGCCCATGGACACACCAGCCATGCGGAGGCCTTCGACCACAACGACCTCGACAACTTCGTCCACACGATCGATATCGGCCGGCAGGACACCATCGCGCTCTCCTTCCGCGACCAGAACCGGTGCTTCGCCGTCTTCCTCGATGTCGCCGATGCCGGATCCACGCTGACCGCCTACGCCTACGGCCGCCCCACCGACGACTGGTTCCAGTCGACGTTCCGCGATGGCATCACGCAGAAGGCGCTCATGAACGCCTGGCTCGACTCGACGACGGCCAACCCGTATGCCGAGCCGCCGATCCCGACCCTGGAAGACGTGGTCGCGGCTCACCTGACGGGCGATGCGGCGCCGGCTCCGATGGGCAAGTTCGCAGTCGAAGGTGAGCGCCTTACGCCACTCGTCGAACCGGACATCCGTCAGGACGCCATCCGCAGTTGGAACTCCCTGATCAGCGATATCGAGACGGCGATCGCCTCTCTGGAGGGCGAGTACGACGACGTCCGAGCGATCTGAGCGTCGAATTTTCAGCTCGCAGGTTTGCCTTCACTGCCTGCTGGAACATATTCGTATTACGGAGTCAGACGCGGGGTAGAGCAGGCCGGTAGCTCGCCAGGTTCATATCCTGGAGGTCACAGGTTCGAATCCTGTCCCCGCTACCACTTCGACCAGGATTTTCGGCACGCCGTGAGGTTGGTCGTAACCGCAGCGCCAGGCGATCCTTCGTCTCGGAATCGCCCGGCACTGACCGGAAAAGTTAGTGAATTCGACAGCAGGGAGGTCAGAACTACCGCTGTCACCAGAGGTTCCCGCAAGGGGCTATGGCGATAAACGGTGCGTAGAATAGTCCGATCGGACCCGGGGGCAGTACCCGGCGCCTCCACCACTGAGGACATCACCCCGACCAGAGGGTCGCAATCCGTACTTGGCGGATGCATACGGCAGGGATGATGGGCAATTGAGGACGAGCGCGACAGTGGCCATCATGCCGCGCCCGCCCTTGGATGGTGTTCTCAGTCGTGGGGGCGAAACAGGATCGACGACGGAAGTAAAGACGCGCTCTTCGCCCGGCATGGTACCGCCGTTATCGGACCACACGACAAATGCCAACGACAACGTGGCTGAGGTTCGCCTCGCTGCCTAAGGGCAGTCAGGCGACCGTCGTATAAAGCCCTGTCCGTTAGCCCGGGCAGGCGGGGTTCCCGGGGCACCTGGCAACAGAAGCCCCGGACTTCAATCGCTACCCGACCAGACCGCTCTTCGATCGATGAACGAGGGCAGGCCTTTCGGCATGTCCAAGAGACCCAGGGACACTTCTTGATGACCGCCACCACCGATCTCTATGTCACGACGCATGTCGGACGCGGGCTGCTGCACGATTCCGCTCTCTTCGGCGACGAGCGCGCGGTCGTCCTGGAATACGTGACCAACGGCATCCAGTATCGCGATCGCGGCGTTGCTCCGGTCATCCAGATCCAGATCGATCTCCGCCGCAAGCGCATCGCCATCCAGGACAACGGCGCCGGAATGTCGCGCGAAGCGCTCTCCCACTTCTTCACGATGCACGGCGAGAACCGCCAGCGCGCCGGCGGCAAGCCAGGCCGCGGCAAGTTCGGAACCGGCAAGTCGGCTGCCTTCGGAATCGCCGATACGCTGCGCGTGACCACCGTGCGCGACGGCCAGCGCAACAAGGTGCAGCTGACCCGCACGGCCATCCGCACCATGCGCTCGGGTGACCCTGTGCCCGTTGCGACCATCGAGCTCAACCGGAAAACGGAGGAGCCGAACGGCACACTGGTCGAGATCGAAGGCATCCATCTGGAGCGCCTCGATCTGAAGGCGATCGAGCAGTACATCGAGGCCCACACCGTCCAGTGGCCGGATGCCCGGATCTTCCTCAACGGCCGGCGCATCGCCTTCGCCGAGCCGGCCCTCGCTGCCCCGGCCCGCGAATTCCGGCCCACGAGCCCGGCCCTGCGTACGGTCATCGGCAACGTGACCCTGACCATCAAGGTTGCCAAGGCGCCCCTGCCGGAACATCTCCGCGGCATTGCGATCCGCGCCAACGGCGTCCTGCTGCAGACGACGCTGGACGCGGCCTCCGGCAAAGAGTTCGCCAACTACATCTTCGGCGACGTGGACATTCCCGCCCTGGACGACGAGAGCGCCGGCGTGTCCGCATTCGATGCCAGCCGGAGCATGCGCCTCAACCGGCGCAATCCGGTGGTCGCCGCCGCCCTGCGCTTCATCAATCCTGCCGTCGAGACCGTGCGGCGTGAGCTGGTCGAAGCCGAGGCGGCCAACCGTCGACGCGAGAACCTCAAGCACCTCGCCGACACCGCTGCCGTCATTTCGAAGCTGATCAGCCGCGACTGGACCCAGCACGGCAACGTGTCCGCGCGTGCCCAGAGCTCGTCCCTCTCCCATCCCGCCGGCGTCACGGTCGCCAACAGGGGGCGGATGGAGGACGACTACGTCGCAGTCAATCCCGGCACTGGCGGAGCGTCTGCGAGCCAGGCCGACGATCTCGATCAAGGGATCGATCTCGATGCAATCAGCCGGCCGGCTTCTGACGCCGTTCGCGGCACCCTCGACCAGACCGCCGTGCCATCGGCTCCGGCGCCGGCCGACATTCCTGCCGAGCCCGCGGTCGAGCCGATCATCGCCGAGCAGGCGGAGCAGAAGCCCAGGAGCAATCGCCAGCGGCGCAGCTTCGGGGTCGAGTTCCGCGGACTTGGTGATCGCGAGGAGGCGGCAGCCTATCACGCCGAGCTGAAGACGATCCTCATCAATGTCGATCATCCGAAGCTGCAGGCAGCCGCCCGCAGCGCCCGCGGCACCGAGGATCCGCTCTTCCTGCGGACAGCCTACGACGCGGCCTTCCTGGCCTACGCCTTCGCCTACACCGAGCTGCGCCAGAAGCGCGGCTTCTACCTCGATCCAGCGGACGCCATTCTTGACCTACGTACGACTCTCGACCGTGTTCACCGCCTAGCGGCCGACCTGTACGCCCCCTCTTGAGAGGTCTCATGCGATCCGAACTGATCGCCGACCGGCATCGAGACGCCGTCCATGCGCTCCTTGCCCCGCATCGCCAATCCAACATCAAAGCGGACAAGAACAAGGAGGTCCGGACCGGCCTCCGCCTGGTCGCCCGCTACGGTGCCGCGACCGTCCAGGAAGTCGTCAGCGAGGTTTCCGGTCAAAGCATCGAGCGGACCGTCGACCTTCTTGACGAGTGCGCCGGCATTCGATGGCTCGACGAGACGTCGGAGTGGTTCTGGTGTGGACCATACGCCTCGCCGGCCGCCATGGATCCGATCCTGAAGGTGTTCGCACTCACCGACCGGATCCAGCTGGCCGATCTACGCTCGGCCGTCGCCCGCGTTCATCCCACTGACCGGCCGGCGCCGCCGGAGGCGGTCTATCGCGAGATGGCTCTCCAGCACCCCGCGCTCGACGTCGATGGCGGCGAGGTCCGCATCCAGGATCCGCGAGCGATCGAGCCACTCAGCCTGAGCGAGCGCCTCCTGGTCCAGATCTTCCGTGAGCAAGGTCCGGTCCTGAAGGTCGACGACATCAACTCGCTGTGGAGCGAATACGGCTCCTCTCCCTCGCGGCTGAACCAGGTCATGCTCGAGAGCCCGGTCCTCCAGCGCCTGACACACGGCTACTACGCGCTGGCAGGCGATAGGTTCGGACCGGCAGCCCTGGAGGCCAGGCGTCGCCGCAGGCGCACCGGCAAGCTTCTCGACCTGCACTTCGGCGAGAACGAGATCCGCATGACCCTCAGGGTTACCTCGCGCATGTGGCGGCACGGCCTCTGCGAGATCCCGATCGCCTGCGCCTCCCATCTTGCCGGCACATACCTGGTGGCCCAGCCCGGGCCGAACGGGCCCGACCTCGTGCGCATGCCGGATGGAGAGCCTTGCGTTTTGAAGGTCACGAAGGCGCAGACCTTCACCCGCTTTATGCATGTGCTGCGGGCAACCAACACCGAGGTCGACGACGTCGTCCAGCTGACCTGCCGCCTCAACCAGCCACTGGCCGTGTACCAGAAGCTGAACCGCATCCATCCTGCCACCCACTGACCAGACAACACGGATCCTGAATGACCACGCCTCAGCAGCTGAATATCGTCAAGAATGCCTCCACGACCTTCCTCTTCCACGTCGCCGAGACGCCCGACGAGATGCTGGAGGAAATGGACGTCAACCCCTACGGCATCGCCATCGTCTACGCGCACTACTGGCTTGCCAACCAGGCGCTCGACGACAACCACATCGAGGAGGACATCGAGGCGCTGATGGGAGCGACCGCGCTCGATGGCCTGAGCGAGGAAGCAGAGGGCTTCTTCTCTCACGAGGACGCAAGCCTGTCCCGCCAGGACCTCGTCGATCTGCTGCTTCGCCGCGGCTTCGTCGAGGACGCGGCCTTCAGCGCCTTCATTGGCAGCTGATCGCTCTGACGACCTTCTGCCTGCCTCTGCGTCGTGGCATGGCCGGCCCTGTCATGGGCCGGTCATCGTCATAGCTCCGGCGCGGCCCCTTTCGCGAAACTTCCGCGGCCACTGTCGAACAACGCCCTGAACCGCCCAGCACCGGCCGTCGGTCAACCCGACGAAGAGCCCCACGACGACGGGCCCTTACCTGCCTGATCTCCATCCCCAAGGTTCTTGACGCGCGATCGCCCGACACCGCGCCCCCATGGAGATCCCCATGCTCGACATCACACGCCTGGCCTACGGCCAGACCATCACCGGTGACCGGATCGCTTCGCGGCGCACCGGCTTCGTCACCCGCATCACCCTCATCCTTCTCGCCCTGTTCGCTGCAGGCGCGATCGCACTTGCTCTTCGGTGAGCAATGGAGAACGACCAGATCCTCGCCAAGATCAGCCTGCTCGCCGACCGCGGCGCCCTCTTCGTCGTGAACCACAGCGGCGGCAAGGACAGCCAAGCGATGTTCCACGTCGTCCGCCGCCTGGCGCCGCCTGAGCAGATCCTCGTCATCCACGCCCATCTTGCCGGCGTGGAGTGGCCAGGAACCTGGGAGCACGTCCTCGCGACGACCGAGGGCTATAGCAGCGTCATGGTGCAGGCCAGGAAGACGTTCTTCGACATGGTCGAGGCTCGCGGCATGTTCCCAAGCCCGAGGCAGAGACAGTGTACGAGCGACCTGAAACGCGATCCCATAACCACTGCAATCCGCCGGCACGCCAAGGCGACCGGCCAGGGGCTGATCGTGAACTGCATCGGCCTGCGCGCCGAGGAGAGCTCCAACCGCGCCCGCCAGGTCGCCTTCCGCTTCAGCGATCGCAATAGCAAGGCCGGACGCGAATGGTACGAGTGGCTCCCGATCCACGAGCTCACGGTCGAGGAGGTGTTCGCCATCATCCGCGACAACGGCCAGGAGCCTCATTGGGCGTATGCGCAAGGCATGACGAGGCTCTCTTGCGTCTTGTGCATAATGGCTTCGACGGGAGACCTGCAGACCGCGGCCCGGCTGCAGCCAGCGCTCTATCAACGCTACGTCGAGCTCGAGAAGCGCATCGGCCAGACCATGATGATGCCCAGCAAGACCCACGGTCGTCGGTTCCTGGAGGACTACACAGGCGTCCCGGCGAGCAAGGCGACATAACCTGGCGCCGCGCGACGCCCGCTTCTGCCATCAGCACTCCGGCCGAGCTCATGGGTCAGCCGTGACGGTGAGATCGAAAAAAAAGCGAATTTCGATCTTGCTTGACTCTGCCGTAAAACTATATTCTTCTCAGATGCAAGTTCCCACGGGCTAGCTGCCCACCTGCGAGTCGAATCAGATGACCCCGATGAACCGGAAAATGACCAGAAACTGCGCAGCAACAGCCGCCACGAACGGGCGCGGTTGGTTTGCGCGCATTTTCGGAGCCCGGGAGGGGTATCGCGACTGATGGCATGACCTGAAAAGGCATCCGAGTCTGCCGAACCCCCTCCCGGAGAGATCCGCGAGGGGGTTTTTGGTTTTGGGCCGACGAGGCCGGAAATCGTCTGGAAATACGTCCGGACGGCGATGTGAATACGTGCGCCGTCCGGTTCGGGAAGTGCATTGCAGGGGTGTAGCTCAGTGGTAGAGCAGCGGTCTCCAAAACCGTCGGTCGGGGGTTTGATTCCCTCCACCCCTGCCAGATATCGAGATCATGGAATACGAGATCTTAGACGGACCGGTAGCTGAGTGGTTTAGCGAGGGGCCCTTAACCCCTGTCAACGTCGGTTCGACCCCGACTCGGTCCTCCAAGATCCGATCGCTCTTGTACATTGTGAAACCTTTCCTTTGCGGGCGTAGCTCAGTTGGTAGAGCGCGAACCTTCCAAGTTCGATGTCGCGAGTTCGAACCTCGTCGCCCGCTCCACCCCCATAGCTCAACTGGATAGAGCACTTGACTACGGATCAAGAGGCTGGACGTTCGAATCGTTCTGGGGGTGCCAAATTTCGTGTTCGCTCGCGTAGCTCAGCTGAATAGAGTGCGGGATTCCGAGTCCCGAGGTCGGAGGTTTGAGTCCTCCCGCGAGCGCCACGACAGGGGATGCCGGCTCGAGCGCCCGCTCGCCGCCCCCGAGAATACGGAGCTCGGCTCGAGCATACGCGCTCGCCGATCCGATGCCAGGATAGCTCAGGCGGTAGAGCACCCGCGTGGTAAGCGGGAGGTCGCGAGTTCGATACTCGCTCCTGGCTCCAGCTTTTCGGCCGCGCCGACCGCCGGCGCCGGATGCCAGGGTAGCTCAGCGGTGAGAGCAGCGCCTTCATGAGGCGAAGGTCGCGGGTTCAATCCCCGCCCTTGGTACCATTTTCGTCGGTCGTCATAGCGACCGCTCACATCACCAGGGCCTGTCGTGACAGGCCTATGTCCGGGTAGCTCAGCTGGTAGAGCATCGGCCTGAAGAGCCGAGTGTCGGTGGTTCGATCCCACTCCCGGACACCAGCTTCCTGAAACCGATCCGTCGGCGGGGCCTGGCTCGAGCACGATGCTCGCCGGCCCCGCGGGGCAGGATCGCCACCGTAGCTCAGTCGGTAGAGCACTCGATTCGTAATCGAGATGTCGCGAGTTCGAGCCTCGCCGGTGGCTCCACGAATACCTCGCCGTCTCCGCATGCCAAAGGACTTCTCCGATATCACCCGGCGCCGTCATAGCTCAGCGGTTCAGAGCAGCTGTTTTGTAAACAGCAGGTCGAGAGTTCGAATCTCTCTGGCGGCACCAAAACGACGTTTACAGGCGCGCTCGTAGCTCAGCCGGACAGAGCATCGAAATCCTAGTTCGAGGGTCGGCGGTTCAAATCCGTCCGGGCGCACCACCCCCTTAACATGTCCGGCAAATGTCCGGCGATATCCAGATACTAGCCGCCACCAGCTCGTTCTCGGCCCGGCGGCCTCATAGCTCAACTGGACAGAGCAGATGATTTCTAATCATCCGGTTGCAGGTTCGAGTCCTGCTGGGGCCTCCAGAACCAGAAGAGTCCACAACATATCCGAATACCGACCCTGATGCCGAAGTCGACGAAGCGTCGGTCTGCAAAACCGAAAAAGTGGGTGCGAGTCCCACCGGGGTCTCCAAGTTCTGCCGAATTTCGAAGACGGGCCCGTAGCTCAGTCGGTAGAGCGCCTGACTTTTAATCAGGTTGTCGTGAGTTCGAGCCTCACCGGGCCCTCCAGTAATCGTATTCGCGCATCTGTTACTGCCACGAGCGTTCGGATCCGCCGCCGCCGATCTCACCAGGCGGCCTGATCGCAAAGTGGAGTCGCGTTCGGCCGCGGCCGGCGAGGTTCGCTCTCGCCCCATTGAATACCTGAATACCTGTAGGCGTGTAGCTCAGTTGGTAGAGCATTCGACCGATAATCGAATGGTCGGCAGTTCGAGTCTGCCCGCGCCTACCAGTCTTCCACCCGGACGCGGGCGTAGCTCAGCTGGTAGAGCGCGTCGTTGCCATCGACGAGGTCGTGAGTTCGAACCTCATCGCCCGCTCCAACTCGATCGATTACAGGAGGTTGCCTATGTCACCGCGGGACGCATCGTAACCAGGAAGCGACTACGCCAGAAGCTGCTGCGGGTCGTCGGAAGAACCACCAACGGACATCCGGTCGTCGCCGGCGTCCTCAAGATGACGGAGAGCCAGGGGATTCCGCTCCAGGTCCTTCTTCAGCACTTCCACGACAACGATCTCGTGGTCGACTGGGCCAGCTACATCGACGATGCCGTCCAACTCGGCTGGTCCATCGAGACCGTCCTTGCCAAGGCCGAGGAAGCCATCCAGGACGTGCTCGGGAAGAAGGTGGCTGAACAGATCATCTACCGCATGAAGACCCATATCCTCTCCCGTTGAGGGGGCCATGAGGAATGTAGCGAGTATTGGCGCCGGGCGTGGCCCGCCCAAGAGTCCGGCCGGTCATATCACTCACGAATGACCGGCCGCACTTCCAGACGAGGAACTCCTGGCATGTCCACGCGTGGCGTATACGGGTTCCAGATCGATGGGATGACCAAGATCATCCGGAACCAGTACGACAGCTATCCGCGGGGCATCGGACAGGATCTCCTGGATGCCGTGAGAGCCCTACGTCAAAGCCAAGGGGATGCCGGCCTGGCCGACATCGTCCGCAGACTTCGCTGCGTCGAGCTGGACCATCCAATCGACGACAGCGACATCAGGCGCGCCGAGGAGATAACCGGAACGAGCCGAAGCGGTTGGATCCGGCCGGTGGGCAGTGCCGACACGCTCCGCTGCCTCTGCAACGAGCACACCGGTGCGCTGACCAAGCTCGAGGACATCGTTCGTTTCGGCCTGGCACCGGATGGCCATCACTACGTCGGCAATGGCCTCCTCTGCGCATGGGGCTATGTCGTCGATCTGGATGCCATGCGCTTTGAGGTCTACTCGGGCTTTCTGGAGGCCGATCACGATCGCGGCCGCTTCTCCTCGGCTCCCCGCGTCGTGCCGAAGTTCGCACCGATCGCCGGACTTCTCGCCTGGCCCCTCGACGACGTGCCGGACGATTGGGACGAGATGTCCACTATCGCCAGATGCATTCTGACCGACAACGAGGACGATCTCGATAACGATGGCAGCGCTCATCGCCGCCTGACGGTTCGCCGCCTCCTAGACAGGTTCCCGGAGATGCCCGACGCCGTTTGGTGAGTCACCGCGCACCAGGCGATCACCGCCCGGCGCCTACTCGACGCGTTTCCGCGCGGGCAAGGACGAACCAACATCACTGGAGAGCTTTGGCTCTCCTTCACATCCTGATCGCAGAACAGGTTCGACATGAAGTGCTACAACGGCAGCCTCTGGCATGCCGACGAGACCGATGGCTGCGTCCGGATCCACCGTGACGCCTTCCAGATCATCAAGGCACCCAAGCAGAGCGACCAGTTCGTCGCCTACTGGCCCGATGCCCCGATGATCGAGTGGATCCTGGCGACGCTGAACGCGGCCGAGGGCAAGATCCCCCTCTTTCAGGATCCCGAGGGTCGCGTCTTCGAGGTGATGACGCGCGGCTTGCACGGACAGTCGCGAGAGCACCTGATCGTCTTGCGCGACGTCAGCAGCAAGCGGGTCGAGATCCATCCGGCAAGCTTCGCCAACACGCTCAAGCCGGTGGGAGACACCAGCAACGGCACCAATGGCGGTCACGCAGTGCACGAAGCTGGCACCACACGAAAATCGCCGGCCGATCGGGCACCGGCCCAGAATTCCTCCTTGGCCGACAGCAGCCTCGCCGATGTCGCTCCGGATGCTGCCTCTGCCTCCTTCATGGACGACGCCTCGGACCTCCTCGGCGGTGTTCTGGAGATCTTCCAGTGAACGTCGGTATCCTCAGATCGAGCCTCGATGCCTCGGTCAACTTCGTTGAGGACGAGCTCGATGGCGGCGCCCTGGAATCCAGGTTCGTCCAACGCGCGGCCGACAAGATCCTGGTCTACCTGTCGAGCCACAGCGGTTGCAAAATGGCTTGCCGTATGTGTCACTTGACGGCGACGGGCCAGACCATGATGGCGCCCGCGGCGTTGCAAGACTACCGGCGTCAGGCCGAGCGGGTGCTTGCTTACTACGACACCTTGATCGAGAACACCGGTCAGGCGCCGGCGAAGGTCGTGAACTACAACTTCATGGCCCGGGGCGAGCCGCTGGCGAACCCGACGGTGCTCGGAGCCTACCCGGATCTGCGCCGCTGCCTCAGCGGTCTGGCGCAGGCTCGAGGCCTCGCGGCCCGTCTCAACGTCTCGACGATCCTGCCGAAGGACATGGAGGCCGTCCGGCTCCAGGACGTCTTCGCTGGTGAGCCGGTACACCTGTTCTACTCGCTCTACTCGATGAAGCCTGCTTTCCGGCGGCGCTGGCTGCCACGGGCGCTGGATCCTCGGATAGCACTCGACAAGCTCGCCGATTGGCAGCTGGAGAGCTCCACACCGATCACGCTGCACTGGGCCTTCATCGCCGGCGAGAACGACGACGAGGACACGGTCGGCGAAATCATCGATGCGGTCCGCTCTCGTGCGCTGCGCGTCAAATTCAATGCGGTGCGCTACAACCCGCATTCCGAAGCCCATGGCCGTGAGCCTGACGAGGAGATCCTGCAGCGGAACTTCCGGGTCCTGGCCGAAGCCTTCGGCCATCCGGAAAGCCAGATGGTCCCCCGGGTCGGGTTCGACATCAAGGCGTCCTGCGGGATGTTCGTGACACCGGCGCAAAATTCTTGATCCAGCGGACATCCGCTTGCCTCAGCCAAGTACAGACTCATATAAGGATCGCAAGAATCCAACTCGACAACAATACAGACGTGCATCGGGGCCGTAGCTCAGTTGGGAGAGCGTCGCAATGGCATTGCGAAGGCCAGGGGTTCGACTCCCCTCGGCTCCACCAGGCTAGGACACGGGACAAACACTGCTTCTAGGCGAACGAGCCATTCGTCGGTAACGGAGTATTTTGCCGTGGTTCCCGGGATCCGGAATAGGCTGACCGGACACTCCGTTCGAAAGACACTGGCCGATCATCCCTCGCACTGCCCGAATGAAAAAGGGCGGGATCGGTTCAGGCGGGACGCCGGTCATCCAATAGGTGCCGGTATGAGCGAGGGGCTCCCTCTTCGGGGGATTGGGTAAAGCAGCCGTCACGCCCACTGAACGGGACGCTTTCATGTCGTGACGCCGCCACGGCCTTCGGGGAACGCCCGGGTCACCGGTACTATCCTGTGGGACGCCCAGGGGAGGTGGTCCCAAGAAACCGAGGGTTGGCGCAAGAGTGGCGCCCTATATGCGGACAAGGCTGGACCTCTCCGCGGGGCCGTGTCGCCGGGTGCACGGGAATACATCCGGCACGAGTTTGAATGATGGCCTGATTCGGCGTAGCTCAGTTGGTAGAGCACTCGACTGTTAATCGAGGTGTCGGAGGTTCGAGCCCTCCCGCCGGAGCCATCTTTCACATGTGGGGCCTTAGCTCAGCTGGGAGAGCGGTCGCTTTGCACGCGACAGGTCGTCGGTTCGATCCCGACAGGCTCCACCATTCCTTTTGGCACCTGACCACTTTCCAAGCAGGAGACCTCGATTGGTCCTCGATCCGCGCAAGGCGCTCACGCCGCTCGAGCAGCGCGCGCTCTACCTGGTGCTGCGCACCGACATCACGACAGCCCTCAAGGAGGGCATCGCCAAGGAAGGGTTGACGATCGAGCAGGTGGCCGAGCGCAGCGGCATGACCACCTACCACATCGAGAACATCCTCGACGGGGACTTCGACTTCACGCTGCTCGAGCTTGCAGCCCTTGCTCACGCGATCGGCTGCGAGATGGGCTTCGACCTGAAGCCGTTCGGCACGTCGCACCAGCGGCTGGCCTATCTGCGCCGAGCACTCGACCTCGTCGATCCCGGCGGGGTGGCACGCGCCCATGGACCAGCGGACAATCGCTAGCGCAACCCTCTGAGAGGGCGCCGGCGCTCGCCGGCACCGATGTCCCGTCTTGATCGCCGGCAATTCCCGGCCCCCTGACGGAGATCTCCGGTGAAGCTCTATGTCGGCCTGCCGCTGACCGGCGGCGCGCTGCTCGATGCAGCCGACCGGCTCGGCGTCCCCATTCTTCTCTCGGCCAATGCCTTCGCCCGCGCCTGGCCATCCAGCGAGCGCTGGCACAGGCCCTTTGCAGGGTTCCGCCAACCTTCTGCGCGCCTGACCTGGCGCCGCGGCGTCGCCCTCGACAGCGCCGGCTTCACCGTCATGAACCGGCATGGAGACTTTCCCTGGACGGTGCGCCAGTACGTCGAGCTCGCCGCCAGGTTCAAGCACCTGGACTTCTGGTCGCAGATGGACGCCTGCAGCGAGCCCGAGATCGCCGGCGATCGCCAGGAAGTCCTGATGCGCGTCGCCTATACCGCCCGCCTCTACGCCGAGTGCCGGCGAGAGGCCGATCGGATCGGCTTCTCTCACCCCATGCCCGTTCTCCAGGGCTACGAGCTGCCAGACTATCTCCGCTGCGCCGAGTACATCCCGCTCTCGAGATGGCCTGATCGCGTCGGCCTCGGTTCTGTCTGCCGCCGGCCCCTGACCGGGCCGAGCGGACTCGAAGGGATCCTCGACGGCCTCGACCGCGCGATGCCTCCCAACGTGCGTTTCCACCTCTTCGGGGCCAAGTCCTTGGGCATCCTGGGGCAGCACCCTCGCATCGCGTCCGCGGACAGCCAGGCCTGGGATTATCGGGCCCGACGCGAGCGCCCTACCGGTCGCGACGTCGGGTTCCGCATCAAGGTCATGACCGACTGGCTCGACCGGCAGCGACGAACGGCCGATCGCGCAGCGCCACTTCTCGGTGGCTTGCCTGGTTCTCGTGCCGACTCGCGGCAGGACGAGGAATTCTCGCGCGCAGAGCTGGAGCTTGCCGATCTCGTCGCGAGCGGGGAGATCGACTACCAGGGCGTCACCAAGGCTACTGCGGCCGCCTGGGAAGCCATGTCCGATCCCTCGCGCGACGACGCCCAGGACACCATGGCCTGAACCGGAATGCTGTGGAGGCGCACCCGGCCCAGCATGAAAGCTGGCGTCCTTGCTGCCGTCTCCAGGAGACGCTATCTTTGGCGAGGAGACCTGCCATGTCGAAGATCGAACGCCAGAAGCGATACCGGACCACCGGAGGAGCTGCCGAGTTCGTGAAGGTCGAGACACTCGTGCCGGCCGATGGGCGCGAGCAGATCCTTCGTCTGGCCGCGACATTGCGTGCAAGCCACCGTCGCCGCTTCAGTCCAGCGACGCCGGCGACCCATGGCCAAGCCCAAGCCAGCATGATCGTTCAGGCCCTGGTCGCCTTCAGAGAGGGCTGCAGCTTCCAGCCGCGGCAATATGGCGAGCCGGCAGACGCCGACAATATCGTCGTCCCCAGCGTGAACGTGCCGTTCCCGCACAGGATCGACGCGGGAGACCTTGCCGACGCCCTCAGGCAAAACGCCGTGCCGAACAGGTTCACAGGTCACCTCGCCCGGTTCCTGGGAGAGCTCCCACTGCCCGACATCCTACGGTTCTGCGACCGGCACCAGATCAGTCCCCCGACCCTAGCCGGGTTCGTCAGAACGCATCGAAGGGACCTCGGTGTTCACCGTCCGGAGCTGGAGACCCATCTCGATGAGCTCGTTCCCAATCCCTGACGGCCCGCACAACGACGCCTGGAAGTCGCTCCTCAAGCCGTGCTTCGCCGTCGTGGACGAGGTCAGGCGTCTCCACGACGTGGAGTTCCCGATCCAGATCGGCGGAGGCTCAATGCTGCTGCGCCGCTACGGCCACCGCAGGAGCCGGGATCTCGACCTCTTCGTTACCGACGCAAGGCTCGTGCGGTGGTGCTCGCCGCGGCTCAATGAGGTCTCGGCCGACCTGTTTCCCGACTACGGCGAGGAAGCCAGCGCGGTGAAGCTCATCTACGCCATGCAGGAGATCGACATCATCGCGGTCGCACCCGTAATCCCCGATGGTGCCGTCGAAACCGTCAATCTGCTCGGCCGCGAAGTCCTCATCGAGCGACCGAGGGAGATCGTCGCGAAGAAGATCATCTACCGCGGCCGGACCTTCCAGCCCCGGGACGTCTTCGATCTTGCAGCCGTGGTCGTGAGCGAGCCCGAAGAGGCCGCCGCCATCCTGCCGCATCTCTCGCCGACCCACGTCCGGGACCTGCGGATCCGCCTCGACGAAATCGAGCCTATCCTCGCCGCAGAGCTCGCGAACAAGGTCGACCCGTTGCCGGCCTTTCGGTTCCTTCTCACGGACTGCCTCCCGATCGCCCGTGAGGTCGTGGAGATCTGGCGGCAGAGCATGACGCCGCAGGTCTCTGCCCCTGACCACCCGCCGGGCTTCCGGTCGGTCTACGCACGCGACGGAAAGACCGTCGCCGTCAGGAGCTGGAACAACGATCTCGGACGCTGGATGACCTCGAACACCCGGGGGCCAGCAAAGGTGGGGCCGGATGGTGACCATTATTTCCTGGACGACCAGCCCCTGACCGAAGCCGAGTGGAGACGCCACCCGGCGGTCCTCGCGGAGCTCGGCCCTCCCAAGGATTAAGGCGCCCTCACCGGCGCGCTTACCGCCCAGCATCCTGAGCGGGTTCCTTCCGACCCGCCGCCATGACATCGACAGGCAGGACCATGACAGGATCCCCGAGCACGGACCCCGTGCGGCGAGACGCTATCGCACCGGATACCGGACCGCCGAGCGACCCCGGATTCGCTGTGTTCTGGACCTGGTTCCAGGAAATCTGGGACGCGGATTGGCGCAATGCCGCCGGCATCGTCGCCCAGGCGATCGACAGCCTGCCCGTCGGCAGTACGTTCGTCGCCGGCACCCAGGCAACCTCGCACTACACCAAGCGCGACCAGAACTGGCTGCAATGCGAGACCACAGCGACCCGCGTACTCAAGTCGGGTCCGCGGCGCGGCCGCGCAGTCACCGAGACCAGCACCTCGCTCACCGGAGGCGGCTGGAGCCTCGGTCTCGGCGTTGCTTTCGGCAGGCGCGAGAGCATCGACTGGCGCCTCCTCGAGTTGGTCTATCGGACATCGGTTGCAGAGCAACTTCTGCCCCAGGACATCACCGCCAGGATCACGTCCGCACACGCTCAGCCCGACTGACCGAGCAAGACCGTAAATAATGCCGATCTGACACGGTTGACCGCTCGCAGAACGAACCAAATACGACATCATCACCCAATGCCGGGGTGCCAGTGGGAATGCGCGGCAATTACCAATCAGGCCTCCGGCCGCCTTTTCAACCCGGCAGCACTTACGGGATCGCTCGAGCAGGCGGATGATGCTCCGGACGTCATGCGAGTCCGTCAGCCGAAGGCACGGTAGCGCAGTGGGTCCGTAGCTCAGCGGGAGTAGCGCTCGCTTGACGTGCGAGAGGTCGTTGGTTCAATCCCAACCGGACCCACCATTATTCATCTTCGAATACGACCTCAAAGCTCGCCACTCGCCACTCCAACGTCTTCAGATCGGTATCCTCCGCAGCACTGCTGGCAAGCGCTGGCCGGCGACAGTTCCCGAAGCCCTCTCCGGGCTTAATTACCCGATCATCGGATATCGACCCCCAGTCCGCCAGATTAGAGCTGCGTCCGGGCAGGAAGGCCTCCAGCCTGACGAACATCTTCAGGATAGTCCTATCCGACTTGTTCACGACGGTGATAAACACTGGGTAGTGGTCGTTGCAGCGTTCGTCGCCAACACCGGTCAGGACCTGGATCTTCGATTTCGGAATATCTTAGGTGTAGTAGCTCCAACCCCAGGTGCAGGCGGCAGCGACTGCGCCCAAGCCCAGAGCCCCGCCGACCGCGACTGCCAGCCATTTCAAGATGCGCCGGATCACAATCAGTATCGCCTCAGCGATCTCGCTGGCGCGCTCGCTCATGATCGGTCCGCCCTCATCCTTGATTCCCCATAAGAACCGCACCCAGTCCCTGCCTTACCGCAAGATACCACGTGCCTTCGGAGCGCTTGAAGCGGGCATAAGAGACGGTGTCGCCAAGCAAAAGCTGATCAGACGAGCCGGACATCCGGCCGGCCGTCAGCGACAGGAACCTCCGCCATGACCCAGAAATCAATGCCACGGCGCCTTGCCGCGCAGAACCGCCGCGCGCACCACGACTACCATATCCAGGACACCGTCGAGGCCGGCCTGGTCCTGGCCGGAAGCGAAGTGAAATCGATCCGTGCCGGCCGCGCGACGATCACCGAGAGCTACGCTGGCGCGCAAGGCGGCGAGCTCTGGCTCTTCAGCGCCTACCTGCCGGAGTACCAAGCCGGCCCGGCAGCATTCGGCCAATCGGCCAGACGGCCGCGGAAGCTTCTGCTCCGCCGGCGCGAGGCAGCTCGCCTGATGGGGGCCATTCAGCGCGATGGAATGACCCTGATCGCACTCGATTTTCACTTCAGCGACCGCGGCATGGCGAAGGTCATGCTGGGCCTCGGGCGCGGCAAGAGTCTTCACGACAAGCGCGAGAGTGACAGGAAGCATAGTTGGGAGCGCGATCGAAGCCGGCTTCTACGAGGGGACCGTTGACGAACTGAAAGGTCAGGACGTCGGGTTTTGCTTTGTTATTCAGCGAACCGACATACCTCTATACCAAGCGTCTCGCATGCGCCTAAACACCAGCCTCGGACCATGGATTCACGATGAACTATCGCTCCGCTTTGATCCTCACTCTCGCACTGCTCGCAAACCCGATGACCGTCCAGGCAGCACAGTCGCAGATGATCAAGCAGTCGAGGGACTGGACCGCGTTCATGGCCGAGGAAGACGGCAACAAGGTCTGCTACATGGTCAGCCGTCCGAAGAGCGAGCGCGGCGACTATAGCAAGCGTGGCAAGACCTTCACCATCGTCACACATCGGCCGGCAGAGCGCAGCTTCGATGTCATCAGCGTGATCGCCGGCTACGAGTACAAGCCGGGATCCACCGTGAAGGTTCAGGTCGGCTCCAGGACGCACACTCTCTTCACTCACAACGACACCGCTTGGGCGCGCGACAGCCGATCCGACAGGGACCTGGCCGATGCCATTCGCTCCGGCGCCAAGATGGTGATCAAGGGAACATCCAGCCGCGGCACCGCGACTACTGACACCTACGGTCTATCCGGATCCGGTGACGCCTACGAGGCAATGAGCCGGGCGTGTGGCGTTCGCCGATGAACGCCACAGCCAGGCTCTGAGGGAACATGATCCAAGCAATAACGACGGAAGCCACGATTCCGTGGCAGGCCGTCCTGCAGGCCTATGCCAACGGCGTCTTCCCGATGGCGCGGGAGGCGGACAACAAGCAGCTCTACTGGCTGTCGCCGGATCCTCGCGCGCATCTTCCCCTGGATGGGTTCCACCTGCCCCGGAGCCTCCGAAAGGTGCTGCGCAGGTGCCCGTTCGAAGTTCGCTACGACAGCGCCTTCACCGAAGTCCTCGAAGGATGCGCCGGCGGCACCTCGGCTCGCCCCGAAACCTGGATCAACGCCCCGGTTCGCCGGGCCTTCCGCGACCTCTTCCACATCGGCTTCGCCCACAGCGTCGAATGCTGGCAGGACGGCAAGCTCGTCGGCGGCCTATACGGACTCTCGATCGGCGGCGCCTTCTTCGGTGAGAGCATGTTCAGCCGCGCCGACAACGCCAGCAAGGTCGCGCTCTGTCACCTGGTCGCGACCCTCAGAGCCAATCACTTCACGCTGCTCGACATCCAGTTCATGACCCCGCTCTTCGCCGCCTTCGGCGCCGTGGAGGAACAGAGGTCGGCGTTCCTTTCGCGCCTGGCCGAGGCGGTTTCCCAAAACGCGCGCTTCATCCCGGCTCCCGCGAGCCCCGTCCTGCCCGACGCGGCCGAAGCCGCGTGATTCCACCTGGAGGCACCATGACTCAAGGCTATCCCGTACTGGAAATCAGCGGCTTCCCGTAGGTACCCCGAACCTGCGAGGAATCCATGCACAGCGTGCCCGCGTTCAACCCTGCAATTCGTGTCCACCGTCATGACGGCGAGATCTACGGGCCCTACCACTCGCTCCAGGATCTTGCTTCGGTTCTGACCCCGACTACAGCTCGTCTCTTCGGTCGCCGGATAAACGATCCGACTTCCTGCTTCGGAGATCCCGCTCGCTTCATAGCCCGCACCGAGCTCGGCGACGTCCTCGACCCCGACACCATCTTCGGAGCCTATCTATCGCTGGTCCGGGTCCACCGAGCGCGCGGCGTCCCGGCCACAACCTTCCGGAACGGCCCCGTCCCGAGGACCGGCAAGCGTCCCGGAACATCCGGTCGGCGCCGGCGCATCCACACCCAGGCCGAGCGCCGGCACTACGATGCGGCCATGGATGACGACGGAAACCCGATCGTCGTTCGAGGCTCCCGCAGTCCAGCGAACCTGCCGACCTTCTACGACGATATCGGTCGTCATCGCGACAGATGCTGGAAGACGCACCGGCCGCACCAGTGGAAGGACGCCAGCTGAAGAAACGGGCCCCGCGGTCAGCCGCGGGGCCCGTAGCTTGTCGACTCCGCCGAACTCGATGTTCGTCCGTCAGGAATACGAGCCGATGCCTGAGCACCTGAACCGCCCTCTCCGCCACCAGCCTGCGAAAATCTAAAACCACCTTCCGATACGCATTCGCGTTCGATATTGTCCGGTCGGGGGTTACAAGCAGGACGCGAATATGGCCAGACGCTATACGAGACGACGACCGGCGTGGATACCGGGCGATATCGAAAAAGCCGGGAGTTGGTGGCGATCGCGTGGGGGCGATCCAGCAGCAGAGATCGAGCCCGCAGCAGAGATCGAGCCCGCAGTGGCTGACCAAGCTGAAGAGCGCTTCGACCCGGAGCCCGAGCCGGCCACGGCCGAACCCGTCGGGACGTCTGAAGCCATCCCCGCTCCTGAGTTGGACGCGCGGCCGGCCGCCGGCGACGGCAGTCCTGGTGAAGACGCAACCGACCAGTCGGCGCACGACAAACACCATCCGGATGGAATGCCGGAGCGGCCGGAGCTCCCCCCACGTCCCGTCGTACCAGCATTCCGGTCCGTGCATTCCGACTACGTCATATGCATGATCTGCGGCGAGCGTCATCGCGATCTCGCCCCCCATCTCGGTGCGGCACACGGGCTGGATCCCGTCGCCTACCGCCAGATGTGGAACCTTCCGTCCGACTACTCCATGATATGTCCCTGGGACAGAATGCGACGCCGGTGAGACCATCATCCAAAGGCGTTAGCAATTTCGGCAAGATACTGGTCTAAGCTGCAGGAGAGCACTCTAATGTCTTGAACCCGCTAACCGGCCGTGAGGCAGGGCGACGCATAAATATTTCAGGCGGGTTCGACACTGACGGCGGAACTCGACCGGGTCACCAAGATTTGGAAGACTATTCCAGACAACCATGCTATCGATAAACGTGGTTGAGGTCGGGGGAAGACAATGAGAACAGTGATAGCACTGGCTGCGCTTGCTCTTTTTAATTTAACAGTCTTCGACTTTTCTTCAGAGGCAAATGCGGCGGGTCTTTGCATATGCTTCGATGCATCCCACAATGCCACGAGTAGAAAATGCAATGTAGAGAACGCTCTCGCGTGCAAAGCGCAATGCAATGCAGCTTATTTCTCGTTCGGTAGTTCGCCATCGTGCGACGTTATAGTCGTTGATCCAACGCCGCAAGGACAAGTACGAGTTCACACCCTTACTGCGGAGTTCTGGACAGATACGGGAATCGACATTCAGCTTGGGGAGATCTACACGGTGACCGTTGTCTCGGAGGACAGCTGGCAAACCAATAAATACTGGATTAACAACGGGCCCGGTGGACACCCGCATTACATAGCCGGACCAAACTACGTCGTACCGGGCGGCCCCGAGGGCGCCTTAGTCGGACATATTGGCGGCAATAGTGCCTTTCATATTGGCCGAAGCGGCACAACCCAGGCCGGTCAGTCGGGGCGACTGTATCTAGGCCCCAACGATGATCCCGCAGGGAAGTTTGACAACATTGGATTTGCTATTGTTTCGATTGTTAAAAATCCATAACTCTCTGTTATCTTTCTTGAGAATAGATCATTGCTCACTCTCTACGACTGCAGATAAGCGGTACACTCTCTGCATACCGCTTACATATTCATAACTCTACACAGCCGTCGGTTGCTCCTCTTCGCCTGCATGTCGGTGTCGTCGAGATCGATGACCAGGCGCTCTGCTACTGCCGCTCTGCCATGACCCGGCGTGGCCGCAAGCACCAATCGCTGCCGAATCTCGGACCTGGCAAGAACCTCCATCTTGCGTTCGTCCTCCAAGGCGGCCGTGATCATCTTGTCCGCGGTCTGTGCCTTGATGGCGTCCCCATTCGGCTTGCCGGCAAGCGACGCCAGCGCCAGTTCGAACCCCCTCACCGCCGGATCGATCTTCCGGCGCTCTGCCAACTCTATCGGCTCCCGCCTCGATGCCTCGAATTGCCGGCCCTCGACGAAAGCATTGCGGAGCTCGATGATTCCCTTTTCCCTCAGGAGATCAACCGGTTGTTGCATGCACCAGTCGTGGAACTGCCGCACGCGTGGGCTCGAGATGTCCCGGCCGAGCGGCTTGTTCGTGCCACGGACTGCCGCGATGCGGTCCTTCAGGCTGCGCATGTACTTCCAGTGCCGGTAATAGTCGAGCTTGTCCTTGACCTGGAAGCCCTTGGCGTCCTCGAACACGAATCCCTCGACGTGACGACCCTTGTACATCCACCCAGGCTTCTCCGACGCGCGCATGAACCCGGACAGCTCCTGCCAGTTCCGGAACTCCATGGCCCTTTCCTTCACCTCCAGGCCGAAACGTTGGCCGACCCTGGTCAGCTTGTCGTAGGATAGCTTCTCGAAATCGCGGGCGTTGCGGATGACGTCCAGCAGGACGATATGCCGGCGCTCGTACTCGATGATGTGAGGATCGTTGACCGGGTCGTTTACCTCGAAGGTTGCCGTCGCCTGAACGTCCCGCAGGTATCGCTTCAACTGCTCGCGCTTTTCCGTCGGCACGATGCTCTCGAAGATCTCGCTGAACCAGCGCGCGGAATCGCTGTCGGGAGTGGACTTCGAGGCATAGAACAGATCGTCCCGCTCCCGGTCGTATCCCAGGATCCCGAGGAAGCCGTTCTCCTTGACGTATCCGACCACAGGGAACGCCAACCCCTGCTCCAACCCCTCGATCGTCGTTTCCGGCCGCTCGCCGACGTTGAAGAACTTGTCGTAGGACCGGGCGACGTACTCCAGCGACTTGTTGTTGTAGAAGAGGCCCCGCGCCCGTACGACGACACTGTCCCAGGCCGCTTCGAAGAACGCATCGCGCGTGAAGTTGATGGATGAGATGTCGGGCCTGCTCCTCGACGCCTTCGTGTAGATCAGCTCGTGCGAGCGCAGGACTTCCAGGTCGCCCTGGTCCATGACGGCTCGATCGCCCATCGTGCGGACCCAGTCCGGATAAATGTCCCGGTCGGACCGCGTCATGCCCCGGGACACCCGCTCCCTGAAGGGCAGGAAGACCGTGCTGGGGACCTCGATGCCGCGGAAGCCGCCGTCATCCAGCGTCAAGGCACGAAGGGTGCCGCCAAACTCGATCTTGTCCTCGAGGTTGAAGCTGCGCGCATAGGCATCGATCGCCAGGCCGTCGTTGTTGCGATGCCCGTGCACCTGGTACCAGCCGGCAGGCGCGGCCTCGGTAAATCGCCGGTCCACCGGGTCGCTGAACGCCCCGGTGCCGCGGGCGTACTGGGAGGTGGAGATCCGCTCCGGATGCTCGGGCACGGTGCTTAGACCGGCATGGGTGACCATGACCGTGCGGCCGCGCCACTCATAGAAGGTGGCGTCTACCAGCCGGCGGCACAATTCATCGACGTCTTCGGCCCTGATGCCGGCCTTTTTCAGCTGCGGCAGCGTGTGATCGCGAAACTCCCGGCTGACCGGCTCCTGGCCGGTGGCCCAGCGGTGGAGGTGGTCCTCGTGGTTGCCCCAGTGGAAACGCACATTCGCCCGGGTCATGGCTTCGTCCATGGCCCAGCGGATCACGCGATCGTTCTCGATGCCTCGATCCACGAGGTCGCCGACGAACAGGTAGAACTCGTCGTCGCGAAAGCCGTCCTGCAGGTAGCCGCCAGGACCGGTGAGGGGCGTGAGACAGCCCTGCAGGTCGCCGATGTGGTGGATCTTGCGGTACGATGACAGGTCGAGCCTCGGAACCGACAACCAGTCCCGCAGCCGCGCTTCATGGGATCCGTCCTCACGCCACATGATGCGGGGGATGTCCTGCGGGAAGATGTTGTTCCGCACCGCCTCATGCGTCCGGCGAAGGTGCTGCTCAGGGACAACTGCGTAGTCCGGCCGCTCCAGGTTCTGCTTGAGCGCGATCTCGATCGGCTGCGAGCCGAAATCGACGCACACCATCTCGTAGCGGTGCTTCCTCGCCAGGTCCTTGTAGATCTGGAAGTCGCTAGCGGCCCGATGGGTGGCGTCCGCGGCAACCAGCTCGCCGCGCGCCATCCGCTCGTCCAGCAGATCCCGGAACATCGCATATACCCGGGTATCGTGCTCCTGACTGGACGTGATGCTCCCGAACGGGGTCATGACAGGGCCAGCCAATACCTGCCGGATCTGGTCAAGCGACAGAAGATGGCCGTCGATCCCGAGGTTTCTTAGCAACGTTGTCTTGCCGGCCCCCTGGTGACCGCGCGTTATCACGAGCTTGCGCATGATCGGGCGTTCCAATGAAGTTCATGTAAATACGTCCGCTGTGAATATTGGTCCGGCATACGATTCGCGACACCCGTCGCGCCCGTATTCGCTTGTGGTTCGCGACAAGAAAGGGACTTGCCACCATATCCTCAATGAACGCGATTACGGCACCATCACGTTTTACGGGACAAGGGCATGCAGCAGCACGATGCGAGCGACCCCGCCAGCCTGTCAGGCGGCCCAGCCGCCACCGAAACCGCCGCGCTTGCGCAGCCGGGCGACCTGATCTTCGCGCGCTACCCAAGATTCAAGACGCCCGACCAACCAGGTGATGCCTTCATTCCCTGCCTGGTCCTGGACGTCAAAGACCCGCAGGGTCATCGCGGAGGCCCACACGTCACGCTCTGCCGCGGCGGCACCAGGGATATCGGGCGGGTGTTTCCCGGCGAGCTCGCGCTCACGGGCGATGAGCAAGCCGCGGCCGGGCTGCGCAGGGAGTGCAAATTCGATCTGCGCTCCACCATCACCGTTCCGCTCCGGAGTGCCTTCGTGAATGAGGACGGTCATCCACGCCTCATCGGCCGGATTTCCGCAGCTGCCCGAAAGGTCGCCGCCGGCAACTACGCGCGCGCCATGCGCCGGCAGCCGGACCTTCCCGAGCAAGCACTGACGGCGCCACCAGAGCCCAAGGTCGGAGACGTCGTCTTCGCCTTCTGCCCGAAGCGGGAGACCCCGGAGGTGGTGGGCGAGTATCCGCAGCCGAGCCTTGTCACCGCGGTGGACCGCCGGCTCGGCCCCGGCGGTCGCGAGAAGACCTACGTCACGCTCGCCAAGGGAACCGGCTCGAACATCGGCAAGACCTTCCCCGGGGAGTTCGCGATCACCGATCCGGGCGACATGGCAACGGCCGGCCTGATCAACCCGCGCAAGTTCGACACCAGGGACCAGCGCCTGATGCCCTGGTCCAGCGAGTTTCTCGTCTCCGACGGCAACGGCCCGATCCTCGGAGCGCTGGGCGAACGGGACATGGACCAACTGCGCCACGCCTACGGCCGGGCGCACAACTCGAGCAAGGAGATGGACGAGGCCGGCCACCTGATGCCGCGGCCGCCGCGGATCGGGGACGTCATCTATGCCTTCAGCCCATACGAGGAGGCCCCCAACCACCCGGGACCAAAGCCCAGGCCCTGCATCGTGCTGGACGCCCGGGTCATCAATGACCGCGGCCGGCCCTGCGTATCCCTGCTCATTGCCCCTGGCACATCCCAGAAACTGTACGTCGAGCACCCGGGCGAGCTTCTTCTCACCGGGCAAAACGACATGGAAGAAGCCGGGCTGCGCATCGAGACCAAGTTCAGGCTGGGAGACCCGAAGATCATTAAGTGGTCGCAGCCATACGTTTGCTTCAGAGACGGCGGCCCGATCCTGGGCACGCTGTCGTCACGCGACCGCGAACGCGCGAGCGAAATCCGGCGATCGCTGCGGATGGAGAAGGACCTCGAGTTCCAGCGACCAGGGGCCTCTCCCGCCCACCGCAGAGAGGCCCCAGCCCGCGATCGAGGCGAGGCCTGCCTATGACGAAAGGCACGTGATGAAGAAGACGACCCTGCTTGCGTTCGCTGGCTACCTCGCTGCTGTCTCGCCGGCGCCGGCCGACAGCTTGCTGCAGACCCGCGATTGGGTTCCTGACGGCTACAGGAACCTGCTCAACGCCCTGCCAGACCCCGCCCCCTACAGGAAGCCGACGCCGGGCGGGCTCCTCACCCACGAAGGCACCCCCAGGAGCATCGGAGCCGGGGCGCCTGGCAACCGCCTTGGCATTCGCCGAGGGATGGGCGAAAACGTCGGTACTGGATGGGACCCTGCTCACGACGGCTTTCGCCGAACCGGGGCGCTGCTCGACAAGGGATGCAAGCCGGGCGGCCGCGACGAGTGGAAGTGCAACTGACGTCAGCGAAGTGGAGATCACGATGCCCCAACATATCCTCAACAACGTCTCGCTGACCCTGCCCGACGACGGCCCGTCCCTTGACGACGTCCACGCGTCCGCGCGCGCCCTCGGCATCAACCTCGACCGATACATCAGCCGGGCAGTGATCGCCCTCACCGAGCAGGTTCAGGCCGACCAGCAAGATCCGACCAAGCGAGCATGGTTGGACAGCGACCTCGCCGATTACGATCCTGGTCAGCCGATCTGAGCACTCGATGGCATGCAGGTGCTATGCACGTGCAATGCACCTGCTCTGCACGTGCATGCCCGACATTAAGTAGTTTCAGATGGATAGGTCGCGATCTTCAAAAATCTCGCTTCCCGTGATTTCGCGGCGTCCGGGGCCGCATCTTTCCCCTGCACCCCTTCCCCTGAGCATCCTCTGCCTATATCGTCCAGAGCATCCCTGGCCCAGCTTGCCTGCGCCGGCCGTCGAACCCTAATTCTTGATGACCGACGGGAAGGGTGCGACGGCGATGCCGGTGGTGTGCAACTGGATCATTCAGGATGTCATATTCGGCGACCGCCTCGCCGAGATGGAAGCTGTTCTGCGCGCCCAGGACAATGCCGTGCACGTGTTGCGGCGCGCCAGCGCATTGACCCCCATCGAACAAATCCCGTTCTCCCGCGATCTGCCGACCGTGGCCATGGTCTCACTCAACATCGCGCGTCGCCTCGGGGCCCGCGCAGACCTCATCCCAGGGCCGTTCTACCGGCCCGAGGTCTTTCGCGTGTCGCACTACGCTGCGCACTGGGGCGAATACCTTCTCAACGACGGCTTCGTCCTATTGCCGTGGAGCGAATTCCGGCGGCGCCTGCCGGCCTGGCAAGACCAATTCGGATTTCTGGGAGGCGTCTTCGTTCGCCCGGAATCCGGCAACAAGACCTTCACCGGCCTGACGATCCCGTTCGAGGACTGGGATCATGAAACCCGCTGCCTGGAGGTCCTGAGCGGCGTTACCGCGGAGACAATCGTCAGCATATCGCGCCCCCGGGTCGATATCGACGGGGAGTGGCGTTTCTGGATACTGAACGGGATGCCGGTCACCCACAGTGCCTATTCCTGGCGCAATGAAGAAGAACCCCAGGATCCCCCGCTGGCCTGCGTCAAGCTCGTAAACGAGCTCTCCCAACACGCCTGGCAACCCGACGTCGCATATACCGTCGATGTCTGCATGACCGGCGACGGAGCCCGCCTCGTCGAGATCAACTCGTTCTCATGCTCCGGCGTCTACCAGGCCGATCTTTGCAGGCTCTCGGAGGCGACCGTCAGCGTCGCAACCGACGAGTGGTTCTCCATGATATCGCCCACACCGACCACATCGTGAATACCGCCGGCTTCCGGGGCAGCAGAAGGACGCCGTCAACTTATTTCGCATTGGAATTACGCTCGGACATCCAATTCAGCACGAAAAACAACAGTCCGACATCGATGTTCACTGGCCGAGTACGCCCGCGATTATATATCTAAATACAAAAGATCCATCGTGCGGATAGCCATTTCCGTCGCTGAAACGTGATCTGTCCAATTCGCCGCATGCTTGAACAGGATACGCGCGCCATGATCAATCTCAAGAGGATCAACCGATTCGCGAAGGCCACCTCCGGCGGAACCATGATCGGCTACAGCCTGATCGCCGCCCTGATCGCCACCAGCGCACTCGGCGCAACCCGACTCCTTGGCTCGCGCCTGGACCACGTCTACGGGAACATCGGCACCACGATCAGCGGAGGAGCACAGGATCCATCCGCGCCGCCGCCCGTGCCTTCGATCAGCATAGGCAATGCATCCGGTGGCGAGGACAGCACGATCACCTTCGTGGTGACCCTGTCCGAGGCGGCAGCCGACACCGTCACGGTCGCATATGCCACCACCAACGGAACGGCGGAAGAGTGGGCGGACTACATGTCTGCCGGCGGCACCCTGACGCTGAGTCCCGGCCAGACCAGTGCCTCGATCGACGTCTCAACGCTGGATGACGGCGAGACCGAGGGCGACGAAACCTTCTTCCTCAACCTGTCGTCCCCGACCAACGCTACCGTAGCCAACGGCACTGCCACGGGCACGATCGTCGATGACGATGTGATTCCTTCTCTTTCTATCGCAGATGCATCTTCGGGTGAAGGAACGGCGGTGACCTTCACCGTCACGCTGTCGGCGCCGGCGGCCCAGGATGTGTCATTCGATTATGCGACCAGCAACGGCACGGCGACCAACCCGTCCGACTACCTTTCGGACGCAGGCACCCTGACCATCACTGCCGGGCAGACGTCCACGACCTTCAACGTCTTCGGTGCCGACGATAGCGTATTCGAAGGTAACGAGAGCTTCACCGTCACGCTTTCCAATCCGACCAACGCCACGATCGCCGACGGCAACGCTACCGGAACGATCATCGAGGATGAAGTGGCTCCGACCATCACGCTCTCGAGCACCGCGATCAGCACTGCGCAAGAAGGCGCTACGCTGCAGTTCGATGTCCTTCTCAGCTACGCGGTCCTGACGGAAGAGATCACGGTGACCCTCGCCTACATCGACGGCACCGCCACCGCCGGGATCGACTATGAAACCACGGTGACAAGCGTCGTAATTCCGGCCGGACACATCGGCGCCACCGTGACCGTCCCGCACACGCAGGACCTCACCTATGAAGGCAACGAGACCTTCACGGTCGAAGCCGTTGCCGCCAGCGGGGGTAATGCGGTCGTCGGAAGCGGCAACCAGGTGACCATCACCATCGAGAACGATGATGACCCGCCCGCGCTAGAGGTCGAGGGCACCAGCCTGACGAGCGAAGCAGAGGGCAGTTGGGGAAGCGTCCACCTCACGCTGGACAGGGTATCTGAACTCGATGTTGTCGTGACCGCCTCCACTGCATCGGGTTCCGCTCAAGCGGATTCCGACTTCGTTCCGTTCTACGGCGCCGTGTTCGTCATTCCTGCGGGGACGACCGAGTACGATATTCCGATCACCCTGATCCACGACACGATTCCCGAAGGCACTGAATCGTTCGTCCTCTCCATCGATGCGCTCGAGGGCGCCAGTATCTCATTCTTTGGCTTCCACGCCGAGGTCTATATCAGCGACGACGACTGACGGTGAGTACTACACCTGCGTCGTGACGAGCCCGCCCGGATATACCGGCTGGGTTCGTCCCGCATAGAAACGGCTAATGCCAGACCGCCAATCACGTGAATCCTCGAAATTTACCGCGCGCGGTTTGATTGGCGCTCAGAAAATACAGCCATATCCATACAATCCTGGTGGATATCGTCCTGAACTCTATATGTAATTCCAAGAGATCCATTGTGGCGCGGGACAAATGTCTACGCCGATACGTGATCTTTCCGATTTTGCCGCATCTTGGACAGGATTTCCACGCCATGATCAATCGCAAGTCGATTCACAAATTCGCAAGAGCCACATCGGGCGGAACCATGATCGGATATGGTCTGATCACTGCCCTGATCGCGGTCAGTGCTCTCGGAGCAACCCAGCTCGTCGGTGAACGCCTCGACACCGTCTACGACGATATCGGCGCCACGATCAACGGCGGTTCTCCCAATCGGCCGGCGCCGCCGACCCTCCCGACCATCAGCGTCAGCAACGCATCGAGCGGCGAAGACAGCACGATCACCTTCGTGGTGAGCCTCTCCGAGGCGGCGAGCGACACCGTTTCGGTGTCCTATGCCACCGCCAACGGGACGGCCGAGGAATGGGCCGACTACATGTCCGCCGGCGGCACCCTGATCTTCAATCCCGGCCAGACCAGCGCCTCGATCGACGTCACCACCTTGGACGATAGCGATCCGGAGGGAGACGAAACCTTCACCCTCACCCTGTCGTCTCCAACCAACGCCGCGATTGCCGATGGCACCGCTACCGGCACCATCATCGACGACGATGCGCTACCGGCGCTCTCGATTTCGGACGCATCCGCCGGAGAAGCCTCTGGCAGCATGACATTCACGGCCAGCCTGTCTGGCCCGTCGGCGAGCACCGTCACCGTGTCGTACGCCACCTCCAGTGGAACGGCGGCGGACTGGTCCGACTATATGTCCGCGGGTGGCACTCTGACGTTCGATCCTGGCGAGACCACCGCGACCTTCACGGTCGATGTCCTCGATGACAGCGACTACGAGGGCGACGAGACCGTCATCGCGACGCTTTCCGGCCCAACGAACGCCACGATCTCGAACGCCACCGCCACCGGCACGATCATCGAGGACGATCCAGCCCCGACTCTGTCCGTCAGCGACGTCTCGGTCAGTGAATCTGCCAGCGATATGACCTTCGTCGTGAACTTGTCGGAGCCGGCCGCGGTCACCGTAACCGTCTCCTACAGCACATCGAACGGAACCGCCGGTGACTGGGAGGACTATATGTCGGTCAGCGGCACGTTGATCTTCAATCCAGGCGAGACCAGTGCTAGCGTCGATGTAATGATGCTCGATGATGGTGAATACGAGGGCGACGAAACGATCTTCCTTACCTTGTCGTCTCCAATCAACGCCACCATCACTGACGGAACCGCCGTCGGAACCATTCTAGAGGATGATCCAGCCTAAGGAGCGTCCTGCCCAGAGATTCATCACCTTCGTTCGAATACGCCCGGCCGTAACTCGGCTGGGCGTATTTCGTTTCAAGTCCTGTTAGCATCTTCCCCCAACAGCACGGAAATCACCCCTCGTCTCCGGGAGCGGTGATTTCTCGTATCGCAAGACCGGCCCCATATCGTAAATCGCACCCCGGAAAAGAGGCAAGTTGTGACCGTCCAGCCGGCAGCCGCGAATAAGCAACCTGCACTCCACGTCATGCTTGTCGACGGCTCCGGGTTCCTTTGGCGCGCGTTCCATGGCTTTCCCGACCGACGACACTCGGATGGCACGCCCACCAATGCCGTTCTCGGGTTCGTCTCGATGGTACTCAGGCCAATCATCGAGCGGGCGAAAACTACCCACATCGCGATCCTGTTCGACACGGACCAACCGACCTTCCGACACGAGCTGTATCCGGCCTACAAGGGCGAGCGGCCGCCGCCGCCTGACGACATCGTTGTCCAGTTCCCGCTGACTCGCGAGGCAACCCGCGCCTTCGGCCTGCCCTGCATCGAGCAGCCAGGCTATGAGGCTGACGACCTGATCGCGACCTACACCCGGGCGACACTCGACGCCGGCGGTGTGGTCACCGTGGTCTCCTCCGACAAGGACCTTATGCAGCTCCTGCGCCCAGGGGTCCGGCTGTACGATCCGCACAAGAAGCTCTTCCGCACGCCAGACGACGTCGAGAAGAAATTCGGCGTCCGCCCCGAACGCGTCGTTGATGTCCAGGCGCTCGCCGGCGACAGCACCGACGGCATCCCAGGCGTGCCGAAGATCGGCATCAAGACGGCCGCCGAGCTCATCACCCGGTTCGGCTCGCTCGAGGGCCTTCTTGCAAGCATCGACGAAATCGCTCAGCCGAAGCGACGGCAGCAGCTGCGCGAGCACACCCAGGATGCCCGGATCTCCAAGCAGCTCGCCACCCTTAAAGATGACGTCCCTCTGGAGGTCCCGCTCCACGGCCTGGCCGTGAAAGGTCCGGACCTGGAGGCCGTTCGGGCATTCGTGGATCGGCTGGAACTGGGTTCGGCAGCCATCCCGCGCTCATGGCGAGGGGCAGCCTGAGGGCCCCCGCCACGCGCACGGTTGGAACCGGAGTGGTTGGTTCGGACACTCGATTGTATTGGCCGCGACAACGGGTCGCCGCCTGATCGCGTCTCAGCATGTGCCCCGGACGAGAACCTCTACTGACTTCAGGAGCATTTCAGATGCCAAGCACACCCGTCGCCTACAGCGACGCGATCGCGCGCCATCCTGCCGCCGTCGCCGAGATCATGAAGAAGCTGGCGGACGGCAAGAGCGCCCACCGCGGCATGACCGCCGACCAGCTCTCCTGGAGCTATGCCTGGGCTGTCCAGATCGGCGGCGCCGGCAACGGAGGCATCCACGTCGCACTATGTGGCCAGGCCGGCCGGAACTGGAGCAAGGGATCCGCGATCGGAACGATGGCCGCCCTGCCGCCCGAGATCGGGGCCGTCGTCAATACGCCGAAGCCCGTCGTCATCGAGCAGGAGGACGATATCGTCCTGAGCATCGTGACGAACTCTTCGATCGAGCGCCATCGCATCATCGCCGCGTACTCCAGGAAGGGAGCCTCCGGAAAGCCGCAGACCATGCTGGTCGCGCAGCTGATCGGCGGACACCTTCCCCGGGAACCTCAGCGCGACGGCTTCCTCTATACCATCGACGGGCCCGAGGTGTTCTACGCCGGCGGCCTTCATAATTCGGCCCGCGATAGCCTTTTTGCGGCTCAGCCGGGCGACACCTGGCGCTATCGCAACAAGCCGATGCGGCGCCTCACCCCGGGTGAGATCCGCACGAGCTTCAATCCGGCCCAGGCCTACTCCTTCGGCGGCGTCGCCGCCTGATCCGACGCATAGGCGCCAGGAAGCTCCGATGTCCGATACCTCACGTCCAGCGGCACAACGATCCAGGAACGATGACGTCCGCCGGCGCCGGCGTTCCCGACCGAAGTCTCGGCCAAGGGCGCAACTCCTCAAGACGCTCTTTGCGCGCAACACCAAGCGCGCGCGGATCCAGCTCGACCGCCTCCTCGGTCTCATGAGCCGCGCGGGATACAACCGTCTGGTGCCCAACGGGTACCTTCGGGCGCGCGCGCTCCCGTGCCGTCATCTGCCCAAGGGCCTCAAGTGTAGAGGCAAAAGCAAGGTGCCGGTCTGGGTGAAGGCCGGATACCCGATCTACAACAACGGCGCCGCCCGATCGCGCCGCTCATCGGCGGTCTACGGCTGATCGAGGCCGGTCATGCCGCGGTCCCGGCCGCAGCGCAGTTCACCACCGACACCTGGCCTAGCCCGCGTCAGAACCATCGACGATGGGGCGTCCTCCCGGCTGCCAGGACCAGACTCCAGGAGACACCATGCAGCAGGCCCTTCTGAAGACCCATTTCCGGCGCGTGCTCGACGCACGAGGCTACAACGACGTCGATGACAGTGAAGTCGAGTGGTCGCTCGGCTACTGCCAGGGCGACGGTGTCGCATTCTACTCCAAGATCTCTGGCCTGACGGACCTGGCCAAGCGTGCGTTCCCGGACGACGCGAACAAGGTCGCGCTCATCGAGGCCGCCGCCGAGCATCTCTCGGTTCGGATCGAGCGCAACTCCTTCGGCCACCACTACAGTCACTTCAACACCATGGAGGTCATCGAGGACGGCTGGCTTCCCGAGGATGTCGAGACCGCTCACCAGCGCCTGCACCTCAAGCGCATCGAGGACGCCTTCACGGCGTTCCTAAAGTGGCTGGAGGAGGACGTCCGCGACACCTCGCGGCTCATGGAGCGCGACGGATACAAGATCCTCGAGGCCGGCTCCCCGGGCTTCTTCAGTCCCGAGACCACCGAGTGCGAGAACGACCGCCAGTATGTGGTCGCCGAGCGCCGCGCTCTGGGCCACCTGACGGCCGAGATCCGGGTCTACGAGCCCTGCTACAGCGACAACACGCTCCTGGATGATGAGGCGGTCGGCGAGCTGCTCGACGGGATCCTCAAGGGCGACACCATCTACTACGAGCCGGCGGTCGTCCTGTTGGACGAGGACGAGATCGGCCGGTCCGAGATGGGGGTCATCACCGACCTGTCGGTCTTCCCATCTCCTTATCTTGGGTCACTCGCCAGCGAGCTCATTCAGCAGGCCCTCGACGATGCCGGCGAGACGGTCTATGTGTCGGCAGATGAGGATGAGTTCGCCGACGCAGCCTGATTCTCGCGTGCACTCGCAGAGGACCGCTGTGCCGTGTCCGGCCCGACGGTGCCGTAGATCGCCAGTAGCAGTAGACGAACCTTGGCTTAGATGCGCGGCGGTCGCTTCCTCCACCTACTCGCGTTATGCGCTACCCGAACGGTCACATCCACGCTAGCATTTGCTGGTGAGAATTGGAGGGTGCAGCTAGACACTCTGTCGCACGAGGGGCATGCGATGAGACTCGGGATACAGGTACTTCTGTCCGGTATGGCATTCATGGCCGTCAGCACCTCAATAGCGTTCGCTGACGTAACGATTCGGGTTGTCGAACGACCATGGTTACAAATGACCTCTGCCGCAAAGAGCGTGTCGAAAGGCAAGATTACCTTCCTCATTCAGAGCGATTTTTCTAAACAGGATCTTGCTAGTATCATTGCTGATGCTGCATTTCCGAAAAAAGCTGATATTAGTATTTTTTCTATTAAAGACAACAGCAGCAAAGCAAAATTGCAATCGTACACTTGGCAGCAATTAACTTACGATGGAGATAATCTCAGCAAGTCGCAATTACTGGACCAAATAAAGGCCTCCTTCAGGATCGGTAACGAATTGATTGCCAAGAATACCGATAATGGCGAGATTATTCAAACATCTCCCCTATTTACCATTGTAAAACCGCGACCCGGACAGCACTGCCCCGACAATGTCGCAAACATTCACATGATTTTCTACATTGATAAACACACCCCGGTGGCTGCTGATAAAATCAATCTGATCGATCCTAAATTAACCCTCTCTGAACATTATAAAGATTGCTCGAATCCCAAGGCAGCACTTCTTTCCGTATTTGATAACAGGGTTACTCGGACCCCGATTGTGCAACTTGTTGTTGATCCCGCAAGTCGTGCTTTGTTTGAGAAGTTCAAGATACGGACTGATCCCATCGCCAGCGCGTATATGAAGAGATCTTATTTTTTAACCTCATTCGAACGAGATTTGTCCTACAGACACTTCGAGATCAGTGCTCAAGCAGCTCTTATGGGCTTAGCTCGCCAATCTCAGATTGACATTGTCTCTGTGAGCAAAGAAATTGTCCAAAATGCGGAGGCTCGGTTCCATTTATCTGGACTCGCACACGAAAAGGAAGAAATACAGCGCGAGCGCGCGCGACTTCGCGACGAGGAAAAAAAGTACACGGAACTCGATCGTCTAGTTAGTATGTTTCATGACTTGGAAACGCAATTCGTAAAACGTGCCAGAAAATGTCTTGGATCTGAACTAAAAGATGGATTCGATTCACCTCGACCCGGATACACGTTGTACTACGAGAATATGTACGCAAAGTTCAGGTCAGTGGATCGAGTTCGGGATTATTATCGCAGTAATGATATCGGACGAGAATGCGACTAGCGGCTTCTTCGTCAACAAGCTTCCCTATTTTCGGCCACATCCTACCAACATTTCCGCGGTGCCACGACGAATTCGAACCTGGGAACAGATCTCGCTTTAGCGACAACTGTGGGTTTATCGTCCCTTGAATTCGCTTCGCTTCTCTTCCACGGCGGCCACGATTTCCGCGGTAGCCCTCTCACACGCATCGGCCACCTTCGCCGCGAGGCTCGCTGAGATCGCCCCATCCCGGGCGCGCAGCGTGTTGCTCGCCTCCCGTGCGACCTGGGACGCGCTATGGATCATGATGTCCAGGCGTGCGCCCCGGGCCGGCTCCTGAAGCAGGACTAGAGCCGCAGCTTGGCAGCGCTTGCGCTCGTCGATGACCTCGCGACCCTCGAGCTGGTCCACCATGCCGGCGAGAACGACGCCGGCACTAAAGAGAAGCCGACGGCGCGCATCGTTCGAACGACCAGCATTCGCCGCCAGGTCGTCCAGGCGCTCAGAGAAGCGCTGCTTCGCCGGCTGATCACCCGCCACCGCCCTGTCCACGTCGCGCAGCACGTTGCGCTGCCAGACCTTGAGCGCGTCTTGGCGCGATTCGACCTGGCGACGCAGGAACGGACGGTCGATCGTCGCGTCCGCCTTTCCGGCGAGGAACATGTCGAGCCGGGGCTTCTCCTCCCCGAGGCGAGCCGAAGCCATTCGCTCCCAGGCAGTGACACCACCCTGCTCGCCGGCGTCGACCTCGCTGCGGTGAGCCGAGTGCCAGCCGAAGTTGCTCCTGATCTCCGACAGGGTCAGCTCGGCCAGCTCTTCGACGCTCGCATGGCGTCGCCCCTCGTCGCCGAACTCCTTGCGCACGAGCTGGATCCCCGACGAACGCTTGTGCGTTCCGCGAACCACCTCGGCCTCCTTGGAAAACACCTCGAAGGTTCCGTTCTCGCGCAGGTGGGCATACCAGGTGCGATCGCGGGCTGGCAGGACCATCGTGCGGGCATCCGGCGTCTCGCGGTGCCAGAACGACGAGATGATGCTGAGCTTGGTGACGTCGTCACGAGCCCGCTCCAGGCCGACCTCGGTCCTCTGCATCTCGATCTGGCCCTCTAGGCGGCCGTGGATGTGGGATGCCGCACCCATGTCGATGAAGATGCCCTCGGTCTTGGTGCCGGCATCGTTCTGGCGCATGCATCGCCCGGCCATCTGAGCAAGCCAGGACCGGCTCGACCGCGGGCTCGTCGAGCCCACCGCGTCGGTGTCCTTGACGTTGAAGCCCTCGCCGACCATCCGGCAGTTGATCAGGACATCTACGCCCCGCCGATCACGATAGCGCTGAACGGTGTCGGTCTTGGCTCTCTCGTTGTCGGTGTACTTGATCACGCCGACCCCGGGCACTCCCGCGCGCTGGTAGGCGGCGTAGAGCTGCTCGCCCTCGGCATTGTTCTCCACGAACCAGATCGTCCGCTTGCCGTTGGCGTTCTCCAGCCAGGCCTGGACCGTCTGGTCATGGAAGCTATCCGCTCGAGCTGCTCTCAGATCCCGTGCGATGTCCCGATCAAAGTCGTACTTCGGGTCCGCCCGGCGCTCCGCGATGAACAGGCTGACCCTCTGGCCGGTCTTGAGCTTGTAGTCCGGCGTGATGGTTCGCGGAGGGACGATCCGGCCGCTCTCGATGACCTCGGAGTAGGTGATCACGTGACGCCGCGCTTTCTCCAGGCGCGGGTCCAGCCCCTTGTCGCCGGCGCGGAACGGCGTGGCGGTCACGCCGAGCACCTTGAGCTCCTGGCCTTGGCGCGCCTTGCGGCTCTCCAGCTCCTTCAGCACCGCGTCATAGTGGCCGGCGACCTCGGTATCGACCTCCTCGCCGTCGCGAGCATGGTGCGCCTCGTCGATGAAGACATAGTCGTAGCTCACCAGCTGCCCGAGGTGGGCCGATGCCGACTGCACCATACCGACGACGATCTCGGGGGCCTGGTCGACCCCGCCCTCGTTCCTGGCAGCGAACTGGCCGACGTCGCGACCGGTCCAATCCTGGATCTCGCCGCGGGTCTGCTCCATCAGATTGCGCATGTGGGTCAGCACCAGAACCCGCGCCGGTCGCGCGAGGCCATTGGGCTGTACCACTCCCTGGGTGATCAGCCGGTCTCCGGTCACCGCCATCAGGGCTGTCTTGCCGGCGCCGGTCGGCGCCACAATGAGGGCCGCGTTCTCTTTGCCCAGCGTGTCGAGGGCAAAGAGCAACGCCTTGTCTTGATAGTGCTCCAAGGAATTCATCGTAAAATGGTCCTCGAATTTCTGGCACAAAGGTCGTTATACGCCTAGGTTCATAAATATAATCCGCCTGAACAGCGGGCAACGAGACGACCCAAAAAGTGGCCCGATTTCGATAGACCCAACGGGCCGTATTCCCTATTCTCCCTTCAGGAGGCCATTCCACATGCGACGCGAAATTCCACCACCGCTGATCTCACCCGCCGCAATCGGCCGGATCATGCAGAACGGGCTCGCCGGGTTTCGCGGCGACCATGTTCCGGTCGTGAAGCTGGTCGAGAAGAGCAGCGGCTCCTATTGGCTGATCACGGCCATGAACCCGGCGGACCCAGCGACGCTTTGGGGCCTCGCCCACTTCGCCGGGCACCGTCCCGAGATCGGGTCGATCTCGTTCGAACAACTGAGCGACCTCGCGGCCACTCCCGGCTTCTCGCTCACGAGCGACGATACCTTCGATCCCCAAGGGCAACCCCTCTCGACCTTCCGCTGAAGATCCCAAGAGGCCGGAGATCCGCACTCGAAACCGAGGCGCATCTCTCGGCCTTCGGTACCTCGTATCGTAAAACCCGTTGATTACGGCTACCGATACGGCTAGTGTTCCGGCCGGCGGTTCGTATTCAAGTACTGCCTCCTCGACGTGACGTCTTGATCCGGCCCACCCGCCATCACTGCGGGCCGCGCACCACCGTCGAGGACCATACATGTTCCAAGCCCTGATCTCCCTGCTCGAGCAGGTCGACCTGACCCTCCACCTGCACCTCGAGGACAATGGCGACATCCGCGTGGTCGCGGTTCCCAACCGGACCAGCAACGATGACGACGCCTCGCTCTTCACGCCGCTTTCCCTGACGGGCTCGCCCGTCGAGCTCGACGACTACTTCGCGGTCGCGGTGAACGAGTTCTCCGAGACCCGCAAGAGCCTGTCGGACCAGCTCAAGGAAGCCAAGGACGCCGCGAAGAAGGCGGTCGAGGAAGCGCGCGCTGCCCAGGCCAAGAAGGCCGCGGACGCCAAGAAGCCGGCAACGGGCAAGGCCGCCCCGACGACCAGCACGCCCGCGACCAGCACTCCCGCAGCCGGCGTCACCGCGCCGCGCACCACCGTGGCGGCTTCCGGCGCTGGAGCTTCGTCATCGGCCTCCGCGGCAAGCGAGAACGCGTCCTCCCCCAGGGTCACCTCCCCCAAGAATGCCACCACCAACGGTGCTGCGATCGCAATCACCGATCCGGCCTACTTCACCGCCAAGTCCAACCCGGACCTCCAGCAGTTGATCCGCGAGCTTCTTCCGACGCGCCTGCACACGAACCTGGTCTATCGGAACAAGCCCAACATGGCCGCCGGCCTGGCATCCCACTTCGAGCAAGCCTTCCGCAACGACGGCAGCCTGGACGGAAGCACCGTTGCCAAGCTCCGCAGGTACGCAGCCGACAACAATGCGCTGCCGCAGGACCCAGGCTCCGAGCATTCCGGCCCCCAGGGTTCCGGCCCGCAGGTCCCCGTGCTGCAGAACACCTCGGTGCCGGCCGCGATCGACCCGCCGGCGGAGCACTCCATCGAGCCCACGGTCGAGCTCCGGGCCGAGCCGGCTGAGCCGGAAGTCACCGAGGACGACCAGCCGGCCGGCGCACCGTCGTCGGATGATGGCGGTGACGAGGATTACGGTGACGCCGATCGCGCACCGCAGAACACCCACACCGATGGCCAACCCGCGCCGGCCGCGGCCGCGCCGCAGGCTGCCTGAGGAGGACATACGACATGCAGATCAACGCTCTGGTCCGCGAATTCCACTTCAACGGCCTGGTTCTCCCGGACCTGAACGCGCAGGAGTCCCCGGACGGTATCCGCAGCCGCTATGCGGGAACCTATCCCGAGCTCGCCACCGCGGCCGTCGAGGGCCCCGAGTTCAAGGACAGCCGGATGATCTACACCTTCAAGCGGTCGGCCGGGGTCAAGGGCTGATGGCGAAGGAGGCCGACCCATGCCGGCTCTGGCTCGAGCAACTGAGCGCCGTTCGCAACGCCAAGCGACGACGCCAGGTCGTGACCGCACCATCGGGGGCTTGCGAAGCCGCAACGAAGCTCACGCACGCTCTGTTCTCGGGATCACGACACCACACGACGCGGGCGGCACTGCCGCCCGTGCCACCCGACCTTCTCCCGCCGCTCCCCTGATCCTGCCCACCCTCGCGGCCGATCTCCCCCTGGAGATCGGCCTTTCCGATCGTGAAGGCGTGGTCTCGACCATCGCGGAACGCCTGGTCGGCGCGGGGATCGTCACACGCGCCGACGTGGCGGGAATGCCCGATCCGGGCGAAGCCATCGAACTGGCGATAGCGCGGCGCGCCGGGCTGGATCTCGCAAAGCTCTCCGTCTTCCAGCTGCAACTCGAGCTCCGCAACCTCAGTGTGGACCCATACAACTTCGGCAACGCCGCGCCGACCAGCGACGCCCTCACCGGGATCTTCACCGTCCAGGACTTTCCGATCGTCACGATCGGACCGCGGCTCATACATCTGACCCATGGCAATGTGCGTGCAGCGAAGGCCGTTCTCGCCTACTTCGACCGCGCCCAGTGCTTCGGCATCCCGATGTTCACGCCCGATGTGGCGTTCTATATCGCGACGTCGTCGCACTGGCAGGGCGAGGAGACATCCCGGGAATTCCTGGCCCAGCTGATCGCCATGGGCGAGGACGCCAAGCACTACGAGATCCTGCGCGAGGTCGATCTCTACCGGCACATGCCAAGGTGGGCCTTGAACCCAGGCTGGTCGAATCCCGACTGGTACAAGGCCATGCGCAAGGGCCGAAAGGCTTGGCAGAGCGTCGATCCGCTACGCCCATGGCGCGGCCGCATCGACCCCAGGCTCGTCGCCCTCTGCGACCAGCTCGCGGAGCGAACCTACCCGCTCGTCAACAGCACGAGCCTCGCCAGCCCCGAGGAGTTCCAGGACCACGACCCGTGCTTCAGCGCCATCGTGCGATGGGACGAACGCGACATGGTCCCCCGCATGTTCGACGACTGGGGAGAGGGTCACCAGAACGCCGGCGGCGATTACACCGCCGGCGTCATCGTGATGGATACCCGCGACGCGAAGGCCCTGCGGACCAGCTTCAACACGCTCGCGTCGTATTTGCGCCTCATGGGCGCGATCGACGACTTCCTTGCCTATCTGCGGAGTGATCAATGCCCATCGCCGTGAGTGCCGCCCTTGCGGACGGGTCCCGCTTCTCGCTCGCCCGAGCCATCCTGCTCTACAGCGACGGCCAGAGCGCCATCGCGACTCTCCACGAGGTCCGCAACGACGATCAACGCGCCGAGATCGGGCCCGGCCGGCCGGCCACATTGGACGAGCTCGCCCAAATCGCCCGTCAGCTCCTCGACAGCCAGCCCGATGGTGATTTCCTCACGGAGTCCTGCCTGGCGACGGGTGTGCGGCGAACGGTCTGGTGGTGTCGGCCGTCTCGCCGCCGGACATTCTTCCGGTCCCTCGACGCGCCGGCCGGCTCCGCAAACCGACCCGAGGCGTCCTCGGGGCCAATGGCGGTCGAAGTCCCGCATCCAGGCCTGGTCTTCGTCGTCTCCGGACGCACCCTCAGCGTCTATGCCGTCAAGGGGCGGTCCCGCCCGAAGCCGACGACAAAGCTGTATCGAGCTCCCTACCCCAACGTCTACAGCAACGGCAGCGTCTGCCTCGGATCAGCGAAGCTGCCGGACAACCACAGTCCGAGCTACATCCCCGAGTGGGAGAGTGGCTTCTTCGAATCCGAATTCACCCACGCCAATGCCGGCGGCACCCCGCTGACCGCCTTCAAGGGCGGCGTCTTCGGCCTGTGGAAGCACATCGCCGACGGCAATCCTTTTCCAACAGACAGCCTGGTCTCCACCGGCATGACCCTGGCAGACGTGCTCGCCGGCAAAGAGCGCTGAAGGATCCTTTCATGATCGCGAACTACCGCCTTCCGCCCGAGATCTTCAGCCGTACCGTCGCGATCGATATCGTCGGCTGCGGCGGCACCGGCAGCCAGCTCCTCACGGGCCTGGCCCGCCTCGACCGTTGCCTGCGAAGTCTCGGCCACCCGGGCCTGCACGTTACGGCCTACGACCCGGACCGCGTGAGCGACGCCAACGTCGGCCGGCAACTCTTCGCCCCGGGCGACGTCGGGCTTGCGAAGAGCGACGTCCTCATCCACCGCCTCAACATGTGGTTCGGTCTCGGATGGGAGTCGGTGCCCAAGCGATACGAGGGGAAGCTGCCATACGGCCCCCTCGTGATCGGCTGCGTGGATTCCGCACCTTCCCGGATCGACATCCATGAGCATGCCGCCCGGGCTGGCCGGCTGCTTTGGCTGGACTGCGGCAACGACGACTACACCGGTCAGGTCGTGTTCGGCGAGGTGGACCACAAGCGCAAACGCACCCTGCCCAACGTCCTCGACATGTTCCCGGAGATGCGCGATCCGGCTTTCCAAGCGGCAACCCGCGAAGAACCCTCCTGCTCGCTCGCGGAGAGCCTCGACCGGCAGTCGGCGTTCATCAACCAGGCGATCGCCACCCAGGCCCTGAGCGCGCTATGGCTCGCCTTCAGGACCGGCGGCATCGACCGCTTTGCCTGGTTCATCAATCTGCGCGACGGCCAGACGACCTCCCTCAAGGCCGACAGAGCAACCTGCAAGCGCTACTTCAAGGCCGCACAAGCAGCCTGAACACGCGGCTGTTGCCTTACGAGGGCTGCCTGCTTAAGTATATCCACGAGTAGATACGGAGGCGGAAAATGCCTGACGACATCGTAAGGACGTCCAAGGTCGCGCAGTGGGGTAACAGCGCTGCCGTTCGGCTCCCCGCAGCAGTGTTGGAGCGGGCTCACATCAATCAGGACGACCCGCTCGAGCTCGTCGCCCGCGACGGAGAGATCATTCTTCGTCGCAAGCGTCCGCGCGTCACCCTGGACGACCTTCTCGCCCGCTACGACCCGAAGAAGCATCGCCATGAACTGATGCTCGATGGGCCTCCCGTCGGAGCCGAGACCATCTGATGGCTTATGCGCCGGACCGCGGCGACATCGTTCTGATGAACCTGTCGCCACAGGCCGGGAGTGAGATGGCAGGGGAGCACCGCTGCATCGTCCTCTCCGAGGCACTCTACAGCATCGCCACGGGCTATGCGGTCGTCAGCCCGATCACCACCAAGCTGAAAGGCTCTCCCTTCGAGGTCCAGATCCCACCTGGCCTGAAGGCAAAAGGCTGCGTCATCGCCTCCGAAATCCGCACCGTCGATTATATGGCGCGAGGAACGCACTTCCTGGAGAAATCGCCCCGAGCGCTGGTCGATCAGGTGCTGGATATCGCTTGCGCAATCCTCGGTCGCCCAGCGGGTTAGCAGGCCATGGAGCCGGCCGCCGGAACAGGGATTCCGATAAGCTGCTGACTGCGTCGAAAAACAGCGTCGCTGTAATACTGCCCTGCAAGAAAACCTCGCAATCCCTTCTACCTGGATGAACCAATATCCAGTGCTCCGATTCATTTTTGATCAGAGCACCATATGTCGATCCGTATTGCGGTCATGTCCGACCTGCACATCGAGCGCTATCGCCACACGACCAGGCTGTATACGCCCCTTCCCGAAGGTCATCCGCGCATCGGGCCTCGGCTCGACCATCTCGTCGGTCAGATCGACATCCTGGCCCTGGCCGGCGACATCGACCATGGAGCGCTCGCCATCGGATACGCCGACGATGTGTCCCGGTACCTCGGGGTGCCCGTCGTGACGGTCGCCGGAAATCATGAGTTTTACGGCACCCACCACGATCGAATGCTCGACACGATGAGAAACGATGCCGCCCGAACCGACGGCCGGGTGAGCTTCCTGGAGAACTCCAGGGCATCGTTCGAATTCGATGGTCGTCCGGTTCACGTCTTCGGCTGCACGCTGTGGACCGACTTCGCACTCTTCGGGGTCGAGCACCGCCTCAATTCCTTCGCGGCCGCCGCCCTCGAGATCACCGACTACCGCGTGATCAAGCGCCCAGACGGCCGGTCCATGGAGCCTGCCGATACCATGGCCCTGCATGAGGAAAGCATCGACTGGCTCGGGCGCGAGCTCCAGGGGGTGAAAGACACCGCCGTCGTCCTGGTTCACCATGGCGTCAGCCCATTGTCCGGTAGCGCCCTCTACATGGCCGATCCGACGACGCCCGCCTTCCTCAGCGACCTGGAGCCCTTCCTGGAGACGCATCAGCCGAGCCTCGTCGTGCACGGCCACACCCACTTCGATGTCGACTTCGCGGTTGCCGGCACCCGCGTCATAGCGCACCAGCAAGGCTATGTCGGCGAATACAAGGGCGTCTTCCGTCCCCTGGTTATCGAAATCTGACGTGCTAGCGCCGGCGGCCGCTAATACCAACTCGCGCTGAAGGAGACTCACGGGATTCCCAGATTTGGTGATCCGTGATTCGATAGGACAAACATGTAGAGGTTTGCCATGGCAGCAGCGATCGGACTTCGGACGGACTTCGATGGCGCA